>Ga0082212_10002888_pt1 | contig 24641 bp, 19 predicted proteins | sample TergutNt197P3_FD_71548 | JGI IMG/M metagenome (GOLD analysis project Ga0082212, IMG submission 71548) | Neocapritermes taracua P3 segment gut microbial communities from Petit-Saut dam, French Guiana - Nt197 P3 | ecosystem: Host-associated > Arthropoda: Insects > Digestive system > Gut ... | reverse complement strand
AATTTGTCTTTAAACATTATGATAACGCCCTTACAGGGCTACCTGCCGCATCACCGCCACGTTACACAAGGCGTTGCCCCCGCGCTGATGATGACAGGGGCTTCGCCCTTTTACGAAATAAAAGCCGCTGCGACAAGCCCCCGACACGTCGCAGGCAAGCGGACGATAGCGCGGCGGCGAAAATGACGTGCGAACATCGAAAGAAACACGCGATATAATTTTTTGTGTGCATTGAAAAAATAATGATTACTTTTGTGTCTTAATAAAATGTTTTTTCAGTATATGGAATTTTTGGATAGAATAACCTGTAAAAACAACGTTATGTTAGGTAAGCCCTGCATTCGCAACATGTTTGTTACTGTTGGAATGATTGTTCGTCAAATAGGCGAAGGGCATAGCATAGAAATACTTGATGTGAATGCCTATTAACCAAAACCCAAAATAAATGAGACATATCATCATTTTCGTCGTTTTCTGTACATTCTTTTGTACTTGTACCAATCAAAAGCAAATAGACCTGTCAGGTGAATGGGCTTTTGAATTAGATCCCGATGATGTCGGGATTACAGAACAATGGTATAATCAGTCGTTGACTGGCAGGATCACATTGCCGGGGTCGTTGCAGGAACAGGGATATGGCAATGACATAAGTACTGATACCCGCTGGACTGGACAGGTCGTGGACAGATCATGGTTCACTGCACCGGAATATGAAAAATACAGGCAAAATGGAAATATCAAAATTCCATTTTGGCTGCAACCTGAAAAACATTATGTAGGGGTGGCCTGGTATCAACGTACTATTGATATACCTTCATCGTGGAAAGGTAAGCATATGGAACTGGAACTTGAACGGACACATTGGGAGACTACGCTCTTTATGAACGGGAAGGAGGTGGGTAAGAACGATGCCCTGCAAACTCCTCACCGTTATGTGATTGACGAAACCGGAAAACTCATAATGAGCATTCGTGTAGACAATCGCGTACATATCCCTGTGGGAATCAACGCACACAGTGTTTCAGACCATACACAAAGTAACTGGAACGGTATTGTTGGGAATATTACGCTCACAGCTCGACCTTCATTATATATCGACAACATTCAGGTGTACCCTGATGTAAAAAACCGTAAAGCACGAGTAGAAGTGGCGCTTGCAGGAAATGTTGCAGGTGAAACAGCCAAAATCAATATCAAAGGAAGAAGTTTTAACTGTGACCAACCCAAAGAGTTGAAGGCGCTTAACGCTTCTATTGACGTAAATAGTACGGTATTTCATTGTACGCTTGATATGGGCGAAGATATGCTACTCTGGTCGGAGTTTTCCCCCAACTTGTACCTTCTGGATGTGGAATTGCATACAAAGAACGGAAAAGACCATAAAACCACCACTTTCGGGATGCGCGATTTTTATTCTGAAGGAACGCGGTTCCACATCAACGGTACGCCGGTATTTATCCGTGGAACACTCGAATGCGCCATCTTCCCGCTCACAGGATATGCCTCGATGGATTCGTCATATTGGGGAAAAATTTTCAGGCGTTGCAAGGAATTTGGACTGAATAACGTGCGATTTCATTCATGGTGTCCGCCGCATGTCGCTTTTGAAATGGCCGACCGCATAGGGGTATATCTTCAGATAGAGTGTGGCGGATGGACTACTGTGGGTAACGAGGGGTATATTGATGAGTGGTTTTTTGCCGAAAGCGAACGAATCGTGAAAGAATTTGGAAATCACCCATCGTTCTGCATGATGTGTTATGGTAATGAACCCAATGGACGGCAACATGTAGCGTATCTGACAAAATTTGTCAACCATTGGAAAGCCAAAGATACACGCAGGGTATACACCTCGGCAGCAGGATGGCCCTACATACCCGATGCCGACTACTGGAACACGCCTGACCCACGAATACAGGCATGGGGAGGCGAACTGAAAAGCATCATCAATGCTGAATCACCCGCTACAACTTACGATTTCCGCACGATCATTCAGGACAAAACAATGCCTGTGGTCAGCCATGAGATTGGGCAATGGTGCGTTTATCCGGATTTTTCGGAAATTTCCAGGTACACTGGCGTACTAAAAGCTAAAAATTTTGAAATCTTTAAGGAAACCCTTGAAGAACATCATCTGGGTGACATGGCTGCAAAATTTCTATATGCGTCAGGACGTTTGCAGACGCTTTGTTATAAGGCAGATATTGAAGCAGCTCTTCGCACGCCGGGCTTTGGCGGTTTCCAGTTACTTGACCTGCACGATTTTCCGGGACAAGGATCGGCATTAGTAGGTGTGCTTAATCCATTCTGGGATACCAAGGGCTATGTGGATGGTAAGGAATACAGCATGTTCTGCAACCGGACTGTTCCTTTGGCACGAATGGGAAAATTAATTTGGACCAACAATGAAACGTTCAATGCTTCGTTGGAAATAGCCCATTTTGACGAGCAGCCGCTGAAGGGCGCTACGATTGAATGGACAATTGCCGATGCTTTGGGGAAAACGCTTACCTCCGGAAAAACAACGAAAGATTTGCCGGTAGATAATTGCATTTTGGCAGCAGATGTCGAATATGCTCTGTCAGACGTGAACATTCCATCACAATTGGTTCTGACAGCGAAAGTACCCGAAGTCAATGCCGTCAATCAATGGAATTTCTGGGTGTATCCGTCAGTTGTAAGGGAAATCCCCAAAAAACCATATTTCACCACTAATTACAATGATGCTGTGGCACGTGCACAAGCAGGAGAAAATGTATTGTTCTGTTTGCCCAAAGACGCCCTGAAAATGGAAAAAGGCGGAACTATCAGGGTCGGGTTTTCGAGTATTTTCTGGAATACTGCATGGACACGCAAACAGGCGCCTCATACGCTTGGTATTTATTGCGATGCAGATCATCCGGCTTTTGCATCTTTTCCCAATAAAGGATATAGTGATTACCAATGGTGGGATGTGGTTACCGGTAGCCAAGCCATGGTGATGGATGATTTCCCTGCCGGATTCCGTCCGTTGGTATACCACATAGACGACTGGTTTACCAACCGCAAGTTAGGACTTCTTTTCGAAACCAAAGTTGGCAAAGGGAAACTGATGGTATGTAGCGCCGACATCGTCAGCGAAATAGATAAACGACCAGCCGCACGGCAATTTCGCATGAGCATTGAACAATACATGGCGTCGGACAAATTCAATCCGGATACGGAATTGGATTTGAATTTGGTGAAGGCATTATTGCAATAACCAATGATCTTATTTGTAGAGGAATTGTTGAAAAAATGATAATCATTTTGAAATCTGCAAAATTTGTATTTACATTGCCAAAAATTTCAATTCATCATTTGATAAATCAAATTTCATAAAATCAATCTGATTGCTATGGTACCCAAAAAGCGACTGGTGATAAGTTACAAGAGCTGTCCGGATAAAGTGATACAGACGCTCAAAGAGAAATATCCCTTGGGTTATGGCGATGCCATCATCAAGGTTCAAAAACCGAACGGAGATTTTTTTCATGCCGTTACGGTAGATTTTGAAGATATCTGTTATTTGGTGAAGGTTGATATCAAAATTGACAATCTTACCGAAGAAGAATTCGAGAAACAATTCGGTTCAGGCGTCGGCGATGATACCAATGGCGCCGATTTCGAAACCAAAGAAAATGAAAGTCCTGATAATATTGCTTCCCCCGATAGCAATTATGATGAATAAACCGGCATGTCGTGGAGAACATTCCATAAGGATTATTTCAATTTTTCACGAGCCGAACGATTCGGAGTAGCGGTTTTATGCGGATGTATCATGCTGGCATTGACTATCAAATGGTCGTTGCCTTATTGGGCGCAACACCAATATCCCGATATAACCTCATTTGCGGAAGAAATTGCACAATTCCGTTTGACTTCAGATATAGGAGCAGACGCAACGGAGCCATTGGCAGAGGGTACATCCCTGTCCGATTTTTTTTATTTTGACCCGAACAGAACAACCGATGGAGAGTGGAATAAACTCGGACTGAACGAACGACAAATTCGAAACATTAGAAACTATCAGGCAAGTGGCGGGTCTTTCAGACGAAAGGAAGATCTTCAAAAACTGTATACTATTTCCGCTACACAGTATCAACAATTAGAACCCTATATCCGTTTTACCGGAAACGAACCGGCAGTACAACTATCTCAAGAAACATCTGCTAATTCAGGAACGCGCGATACGGAACGATTTATCGCCAATCCACAAAAAGAAACAAAACTTCAAATAGAACTGAACACTGCTGACAGCAGCCTGTTGACACAACTGTCCGGTATCGGCCCTGTGCTGGCAGCGCGAACCATTAGGTATCGCAACCTTATCGGCGGTTTTTCCGATGTATCGCAATTGGGAGAAGTGTTTGGTATCCAGCAGGATTTGGTTGTACGGCTGGCGCCTTTTCTTTCAGCCGACTCTTCTTTTATCAGAAGAATACCCGTGAATACGGCAACCTTCAATGATCTGACGAGACATCCATATCTCAACGAACAGCAAGTGCGGGGAGTTATGAACTATCGAAGACTGCAAAACCGCATCAACAATCTCGATGAACTGGTACAGAACAATATTCTGAAACGTGAGGAAGCAGAAAAAATCAGACCGTATCTGTCGTTTGAGTAATGGTTATGTTGGAGGCCTGGATTAGATTATGACTTTTCTTTTTCGTTGCCGCATGGCTTCAAATGTGATTACCGCGGTGGACACCGACACATTTAGCGAATCAACATGACCTTGCATCGGTATTTTAATCCGATGGTCGGCATTGCGAAGCCAAAAACCGGATAAACCATCGGCTTCAGTTCCCATTACAATTGCAGAAGGTAGGGTAAAATCCGTTTCGTGATACCACTCCAAAGCGGCAAGCTCGGCAGCAAAAATACATATGCCGGCTTGTTTCAGCCATTGTAAAGCTTCTTCGGAGGTACAGGCAACTACCTGCTGCGTGAATACGCTACCAATACTTGAACGGATGGTATTAGGGTTAAAAATGTCGGTTTTAGGGTCGCACACGATAACGGCATCCACGCCAGCAGCTTCGGCAGTGCGCAGGATAGCGCCCAGATTGCCGGGTTTTTCAACGGCTTCGAGTACAATTACGAACGGATTTGCTGAAAACCGAACCGCGTTTATTGATAATTGTTTGGATTCCGAAACAGCAATAATTCCATCTGATTCATCGCGATAAGCCATCTTGCTAAAAACATCAACGCTGACTTTTTCTGCATGAATATCTATTTGACTGATCAACACTTCTCCTTTTCTGTTCAGAAATTCGTCGCATACAAACAAATTCCGAATATTGTAACCGCCAGTCACTGCCAATGACAATTCGCGTGAACCTTCAATGATAAAAAGGTTTTGTTTGCGACGTTCACGGGCACTACCCAATTTTACGATATTCTTAATTCGCTGGTTTTGCAAACTGGTAATCATTTCCGAATAGATTATTATCGTTGTACATTCATTTCGGCAACGAAATCTTCACTTTCTTTTTGGTGATTGTTTTTCCGTTTTTGTTGTTCACATGAATGATTACCTGACGATACTTCCGCAATTTAGGCTCGCGGTCGTAGAGTCTGGTAAATTCCACCGTAAATTCATAACCGGTTTTTGGCGACAAGCCGAGTGGGAAAATATGTTCATCGCCGGGCGCTACGATTTTGAATTTACGTTTTTTCATGCGCGGCTGGCGGAACTCAATCACCGGCGTGTCAATATCTACCATGATCCCACGAATGTTGCGGATGTTGACTTTCATTTTCAATCCGCCCGAATACCAAACTTTCTTTTTAATACGCAGCGGGGTATTTCTCCATCGGTGGTAAGTACGCCATAGCCAAAACGCACATGACAGCGTTAAAATCAACACTACCATCCACAGCATTCGCTCGCCTGCCGGAGACATATAAGGACTTTGCAAAACTATCAACCTGAAACTTGAAACTTGAAACTTGAAACCTGAAACTATCTACGCCGCTTTCAACTTGTTCACATTTACCTTGTCAAGTTTTTCCCGTGCATGGTCGCAGGTAATGGTGATTTCCTTTTCGCCGGTCGAGGGAACATCGAACATCACGTCGGTCATGATGATTTCGCAGATGGAACGCAGACCGCGGGCTCCGAGTTTAAATTCGATCGATTTGTCCACAATCAGGTCGAGCACATCCTCATCGAAATGAACCTTGATGCCGTCTATCTGGAAAAGTTTTTCATATTGCTTGATGAGGGCGTTTTTCGGTTCCGTGAGAATGCTTCGCAAAGCGTTTCTGTCAAGCGGATTGAGATAGGTAAGCACCGGCAGGCGACCGATGATTTCGGGAATTAACCCAAATGATTTGAGGTCTTGCGGCGCGATGTACTGCATCAGGTTGTCGCGGTCGATATGCTCCGTTTCGCGAATGCTGTTGTAACCCACCACGCGCGTATTCAGGCGTTGCGCAATTTTACGGTCGATACCGTCGAATGCGCCACCACAGATGAACAGAATATTTTTGGTATCAATGGCGATCATCTTTTGTTCGGGGTGCTTGCGCCCGCCTTGCGGCGGAACGTTCACAACCGAACCTTCGAGCAGTTTGAGCAAACCCTGCTGCACGCCTTCGCCCGATACATCGCGGGTGATAGAAGGGTTGTCGCCTTTACGGGCGATTTTGTCCAACTCGTCGATAAACACAATACCTTTTTCGGCAGCGTCCACATTGTAGTCGGCTGCCTGCAACAGGCGCGTGAGGATGCTTTCCACATCTTCGCCCACATAACCGGCTTCGGTGAGCACGGTGGCGTCGACAATACAAAACGGAACATGCAGCATTCGCGCGATGGTGCGGGCAAGCAGAGTCTTGCCCGTTCCCGTTTCGCCAACCAAAATGATGTTTGATTTTTCTATTTCCACATCATCTTCCTTTTTCGCGTGTTTGGGTTGCGTCAACCGCTTGTAGTGGTTGTACACGGCTACGGCGATATACTTTTTTGCTTCGTCCTGCCCAATGACGTATTGGTCAAGAAAACTCTTGATATCAAACGGCTTCATCAACCTGACACTACCCAGATCTAACTTACCCTGCTTCTTCATGTCCTCGCTGACGATCTGAGAAGCCTGCTCCACGCAACTTTCGCAGATATAGCCTGAAATTCCGGCAATCAGAAGACGGACGCTACGCCTGTCTCTGCCGCAAAATGAACAACGATCAATATTATTTCGTGAACTACTCATTTTTATTGTTTTTGTCTGACAAGGACTTCATCCAAAAGCCCGTATTCCTTGGCTTCTGTGGCTGTCATCCAATAATCGCGGTCGGAATCCTTTTCGATGGTTTCGTAAGATTGTCCCGTATGTTCGGCAAGAATACCGTATAACTCTTTTTTCAGTTTGACAAGCTCTCTTACGGCGATTTCCATGTCAACCGATTGACCCTGCATTCCGCCCGCAGGTTGGTGTATCATCACGCGCGAATGTCGCAATGCCGATCGTTTCCCTCTGGCGCCTGCCGCGAGGATGACGGCAGCCATCGAGGCAGCCATTCCCGTGCAGATGGTAGCCACGTCGGAAGTGATCCACTGCATCGTGTCGTAGATGCCCAAACCCGACTGTACTACGCCTCCGGGCGAGTTGAGATAAATCTGAATATCTTTGTTGGGATCGCTCGAGTCGAGGAACAGCAACTGTGCTTGCAGGATATTGGCCACATCGTCGTCGATGGCTGCCCCGAGGAAAATAATACGGTCCATCATCAGCCGCGAAAACACATCCATCGAAGCCACGTTCAACTGGCGCTCCTCGATGATGGTCGGCGATATGTAGCCGTTGGTAAAGGTTTGATAACGATGCAGCGTCATACCGCTGATGCCCGCATGTTTCACTGCATATTTCTGAAATTCGTTCATATTAAATTATTCTTATTTTTTGATTTATTGTTCAACGTGATATACTTTCAATAATTCTTTTACCTGCTTTTCGAGATTTGGTAAATAATTGACAATAATTAACCACAAAACGTCTTCGGAAACACTATCATAACCGTGTATAATACGATTTCTTGTATCGACAATCTTGCGGGAAGCATCAATTGGAAATTGCGGATCAATTTTCAGGATTCTGTTCATTGCTTCACCAATGATTTCAATATTCCGCTCAACCGCCTTACGGGTTTTCAGGTCTTTTTGAAATTCAAGGAAATTACGTTTTTCAGGTAGAAAATCAAATATTTCGTTGATAGACCTTTCAATATCTGACAGATAAATTTTTATATCTTTATTCTCCGGCATAAATCAATTGTTTGGAGTTATCAATTTCCTGACGCAGATAGTTGTTTTTTATGGCTTTATTCTCAAGCAAATCAATAGGGCGATTGAATAAATCCTGCAATGCAAATTTCAGGTTAAAGTAATAATCGGCGTATTCCAACGGATTTTCCGAGTCAATATCAACAATCAAATCAATATCGCTGTCGCTATCGAAACGGTTTGTCAACACAGAACCAAACGCATACAGCGACTTTACCCTGTTTTGAGCGCATAATTGCGTTAAATCATTCCTGTAACCGTCAATATACATTTCTTGTATGTTTATAGATTAATTGATTTTAGGTTTGGGAATACCCAATTGTTTACATATGTCAAAAGCGGTTGTCTCTACAATATCGGAATGACGTGGTACGGATGTCCTTTTCTTTGTTTGAAGATGGCAATATATCGAATGATTTCTGCCTTCTCTAAACAGTATGCACCCGTTTTCCTCTATATGCTTTAACAGCCTGTTTCGTTTCATTTCCTATTCTTAATTTTCGCACCATAGTGTTTTTGCCGTCAAGTTGTTTACGAAATTCATCACGTTTGCACTCCAATACCAACTTAATGGCGTCTTCCATCATCAACATTAATTCTTCCAAATCCTTGCCTTGTGAGATTGCTTCGGGAAGTTGCTCACACTGTCCGCAAAGCCAACCGCTTTTGCTGTCTTTTTTGATACGAATGGTATATTCCATAAAAAATTCTGTTTGAATGTGATTATCTAATGTTCAATTCAACGTGGTCAATCACGTTCATCTTTTTTGTAAACTCTCTTCCTTTTGAAGACGTTTAAATACAAAAGAATAAATACAACAATTGATATGATTACAATCGGAGTAATTTTATTACGAACTTCTTGTGTTACGTTAAAACAGTCGTAAAGCAACGGACTTAACACCATAAACAATCCTAATATACCAAAGAAAATACCAAAGTATTTCGTCACATAATCCAAATCAATTTTAGCCAATTCTTTGCTCGACTTAGTGTTTAATCCTGCAATGAACTGATATTGTTTGAAAACACCTATAATTATTGCACTAACAATAATGAGCAAACCCATTATTACATCTAACCGTTTGATATAGTCTATTATTACGTCCATGCTATTCTATTTTTTATTATTTTTCATTCATCTCCATTAAGCGGTATTTCAAACCTGAAAACTATTCTTCAATTTCCTCTTCTTCCGTTGCTTTGATTTCGTCTGTTGCATCTGCTACTTCATCAACTTCGATTTCTTTTGTTTCATCTGCTTCTTCTGTTTCTTCCTTAACATTTTCGGACTCCTCATTTTTCCGATCGTAAACCATATTATTAAAGTCCTCCATACTCATTTCCTGTATGCTCGCATCCACAGCTTCCAATACTACTTTTACCACCTTACTGTCAAGTATTTGTGATGCAGTTCCGCGAATACTTTTTTCGTCCTTGAGGTAATTCATGGCATAATTGGTCAGATGTTCGTCGGAAATGTTGTTCATGCCATACATGGCAAACTGTTTGCGGGTAGCCGTCTTTGCAAAGTCGATGATTTCCTGCTCCTCTACTTTCAAGTCGTTGTGTTTGGCGATGGCGTTAGCAATCAATTCCCACTGCATATTTTTCAGGAACAGGGGAAATTCCTTTTCAAAAACTTCTTCGCGAACCTCCTTGTTGACCGTCTGCAACCATTTGCGCAGAAAGGCTTCGGGCAGTTGCGGATTGATTTTCTCCATAAGATATTCGTGCGCATCGCTGCTGAATTTGGACATGCTGCTTTCCTCGAACTCCGATGCGATGTTTTCCTTAATCCGGTTTTCAAACTCTTCGGGGCTGGCAACCGCGCCTTCGCCGAAAACTTTGTCAAACAATTCCTGATTCACTTCGGCATTGGCATACTTCTGGATGTTTTTCACGGTAAACCTGAAAAGCGATGCACTGATGTCGCCAACTTCTCCCTTGTCTTTCTTTTTCAGGATGGATGCGATTTCCCAGTCATTCGGGAATGTTTCCGAAAGGTTGAACGTAATTTCATCGCCCGCTTTGGCGTTTTCAAATGGCTTCTTATATTCCTCATTCTTGATAAGCGAAACCAGCAGCGAAGTTTCTTCGGCTGATAGCCCGTCCTGCAACGGTTGCCCGTCGCCGTCAAGCTGAACGATATCGCCCGTAAGTTTTTCCTTGAAATCAACCACCGTATCGGTATCGACAAACTGTCCATGACGCGCGGTGTAACTTTCAATATCCCTCTTGATCATTTCATCGTCAACAACAATTTGATACTTGGTGAGTTGGTCTTCTTTCGATAAATTGACGTCGATGACCGGCGCCAAACCCATTTCAAAATCGAAAGTATATTCGTTACCGATTTCCCAATCCATGTCGTCGCCGCTTGATTTCGGCAACGGATCGCCAAGCACGTGCAACTGCTCATCTTTGATGTAGTTTTGCAACGATTCGGAAACCAATTTGTTGATTTCATCAATCAAAACAGCCTTTCCGTACATCTTGCGTATCAGGCCTTCAGGTACTTTACCGGGGCGAAAACCCGGCATATTTGCCTTGCGACGGTAGTCTCTCAATATTTCGCTTACTTTGGATTCATAATCATCCCTGCCGATTTGCATGGATACGACAACGTTTAAATCATCGATCTGTTCTTTGTTGATGTTCATTTACTTATATATGATTTTACTTATGATGCTATTCGTGCTTAAAATTCGGACACAAAAGTAATGTTAATCTCTAAAATATCAAAATTAAAACTTAACGTAACTACTCAGACAACAAAAAAACATGGAAAAGATAGCATATTGAAAATTTTTATGTATTTTTGTGCTGTGGACGAAAAGATTACCACATCACATTAGGAATACGAAAAGTTGAAGCGCGAAAATACATATCATACCCCACCACCACAATGACCAAATCCCAATTCATTTCCAATCTGACCGAAACGGCCAATGATCCGCAAACGATTCGTGGCATATTTAACTGGTGCGACCGCTGGTGCGAGCGTTGCAAACAAACTGATCATTGTATGCTCTATAAAACATCTGCTCAACTGTCATCCGATACACCGGAGCAGTTTTTCAAAACGCTTACCATGATTTTTGAAGCCACAATGGATATGCTGAAAGAGTATTTTGAGAAAAACGAAATTGATTTTGAATCATCGAAAGATTCGATTTTTGAAGACGAATACAAAAAGAAAAAGTCTCTTATCCGTAAAGATGAATGTGTTGTACTTGCAAAAAAATATGGAAAGCAAGTAAAGCACTGGTTGGAATCATTGGAAAAAAGAGATGCTTTAGCCATGGAAATCCGCATGCAAGATGAAATGTTGTCGGATTGCATGGACGTCATTCTTTGGTATCAATATTTACTCGAAGCGAAAATGCAAAGGGCGATCATGGCGCAAAAAGACGAGGAGGAAGAAATGATAGACCCTTATGATTCACTTGGTAATGCAAAGCTATTGCTGGTTTCCATTGAGCGTAACATAGGCGCTTGGGGATATGTTTATCAACTGTTCAAGGACGATGAAGACGAAATTCTTGATATACTGGTTTGTTTACAGAAATTAGACAGGAAAGTAGAACAGGCATTTCCCCAGGCGCGAGCATTTATCCGACCCGGACTGGATGTGCCGGAAACGTTGTAGTTATCTGCTATTATACTAATGCACGGAGAAAAAACTTCATTGTAACTGTCCCATCGTGAAATAAAAACATCTATCTTTGGCGCTTTCTTTATTTTGAAAAACCATCAATGACCGAAACAACCAACATTCAGGCCGAAGAGCCCAAACAGAGCACGAATTTTATTCATGCCATAATTGATGAAGATATCCGTAATGAAAAAAACGGAGGTTACGTCATCACGCGATTTCCGCCCGAGCCGAACGGTTATCTGCACATCGGACATGCCAAATCCATCTGTTTGAACTTCGGAACGGCGCGTAAGTACAACGGAAAGTGTAATCTTCGCTTCGACGATACCAACCCTGTTAAGGAAGATACCGAATATGTGGATTCCATCAAGGAAGATATCAATTGGCTGGGATTTCAGTGGGACGCTGAGTTTTATGCTTCTGACTATTTTGAGCAATTGTACCAATGGGCGGTTAAGTTGATCTGCAAAGAGAAGGCTTACGTGTGCGAGCTCACGCAGGCGGAGATCGCACGCGACCGCGGCACGCCGCAAAAACCGGCTACTCCGAGTCCTTATCGCAACCGAGCGGTGGAGGAAAATCTCGACCTGTTCACTCGGATGCGTCAAGGCGAGTTCCCTGACGGCGCTAAAACCCTGCGCGCTAAAATCGACCTTGCTTCGCCAAACATGCACATGCGCGATCCGGTGTTATACCGCATCCTTCATGCCGACCATCACCGAACGGGCGGCAAATGGTGCATCTATCCGATGTACGACTATGCTCACGGACAAAGCGATTCCATCGAAGGTATCACACATTCCATTTGTACTCTGGAATTTGAGGTACACCGGCCACTGTACGACTGGTTCATCAGGGAATTGGAAATACACGCCCCGCAACAAATTGAGTTTGCGCGTTTGAATATAGACTATACAGTGATGAGCAAACGTAAGTTGCTCGAATTAGTGAAAAACAACTATGTGGCAGGATGGAACGATCCGCGGATGCCTACCATTTGCGGGTTGCGTCGTCGCGGCTACACACCTGAATCCATTCGTAATTTTGCCGAAAAGGTAGGCGTGGCCAAGCGGGATAATATCATCGAACTGTCGCTGCTGGAGTTTTGCATCCGCGAAGACCTGAACAAACGGGCTCCCCGTGTGATGGGCGTACTCAATCCATTGAAAGTGGTGATTACCAACTTCCCTGAAAACGAGGTGGATATGCTTGAAGCCGTCAACAATCCCGAAGACGAAACGATGGGGATGCGACAAGTACCGTTCACCCGCGAGCTCTATATCGAACGCGACGATTTTATGGAAAACCCGCCGAAGAAATACTTCCGGCTGGCTCCGGGCGCCGAAGTACGGTTGCGGTATGCTTATTTAGTCACGTGCAACGAAGTAGTGAAAGATGCCAACGGCGAGGTTGTTGAAATACGCTGTACCTGTGATCCTGATTCGCGTGGCGGTCAGTCGCCCGATGGACGCAAGGTGAAAGGAACAATCCACTGGGTTTCGGCGCAACATGCCGTTCCTGCCGAGGTACGCCTTTACGACCGGTTGTTCACCGTTCCCAATCCCGACGATGTACCCGAAGGCGCCGACTACAAAGATAATCTGAATCCCGATTCATTGAAAACGGTTGCCGCCATGGTAGAACCTTGCCTGAAAGACGCCAGAGTGGGAACAAGTTATCAGTTTGAGCGGATAGGATACTTTTGCGTTGATCCTGATACGACAGATGACCGGTTAGTGTTTAACCGTACGGTAACACTGAAAGATTCGTGGGCGAAGCAAAATCAGTAAGATTCGCTGATGATTTTTTCAGCGGTTTTCAGGTTCGGAATAACCTTCAAAAGCAGGTAACGTAGGACGTCCCGTCCATACGTGCGGAGTTTTCAAATTCAAAGCAAAAGCAACATTAGCGGCTACATCGTACATATAAACCGTCTGCTGTACCTTGTAATTTTGCTTGATTCCCTTTCCGTAGTAAATAACGGGAACGGTGAGTTCTTCCAATGATTCTCCGCCATGTCCGGTGTTGATACCGCCGTGGTCGGAAACAATCATCACCAGCGTGTTGTTTTCCATTCCCGCCTGACGAATACTTTCCATGATAAATCCTGCCAAACTATCGGCTTTTGCAACGGCTTGCAGGTATTCTGGTGTATTCGCATAGCCGAACCTGTGACCTGCGCCGTCCACATGATCCAATTGAATGAAAAGAAAAGTTGGCTTTTTAGTGACGATATAGTCGCACACCTGTTGGGTAGTTTCTTCCGGAGTATAGTAAGTATCATAACGATTGACCACTTCTTCCTGCAATAACTCTCCGAACCCGCCCCAATGGAAAATAGCCCCTTGCTCGGCTTCAGGAATCTGTTCCCTGACGATATTAAAGATGTTGGGAAACATACCCATCCTGCTTTTATCAACCGGCTGCATCCATTTGTTACGATCATTGGAAATGATTCCGGTTGCTTCAGGTCCCGCTCCATGAAGCATCGCACCCCAGTTGGGAGCGCTGACAGTAGGCAAAATAGCCCGCGCATCGTACTTGACGGCGCCATTGGTAATCAGATTATCCATAACAGGCGTCGCCGCATTTTTCAAACCTTCACTGGTAAGTCCGTCAATACCGATGACCACCACATGTTCAAAAAGCCTCTTTTCGACCGGCTTTCCACTACAAAACTGCAAAGTACAACCAAAGCACATTGCAATCACTAAATTATTAAATGAGAACTTCATAGATAAATATTAAAGTTGTGGGTTAGGCATAAATTTTGGTTATCCATCATTTTTTCCAAATCATTTTTTAAATCCATTGCTAATTCGGCGTAAGAGAACTTGCGAAAGTTGAATTATAGACAGTGGAAAATTCAGTTTGAATTATTCAACCCACGGAACAAGCGTTGATGGATAATAATTGATATCCATTGCTTTAAATCGCTTGGCATGATTTCCGAGACGTATTTTGTATTCGTCCCAGTTTCTGTTTTCCGCAGGCGTCCATCCTATTTCGGCAATGCCGGGCAAACGCGGAAATGCAAGATATTCCGCCTCTTTGATATTGGTGATGGTTTCCGTCCACAAAGGGGCTTCAACACCTATAATATTTTCCCGACCAATTCCTTCTTCAAGCGTGGCCGGATCCCAGTTATAACCTTTGTCCACTTCAATAAGACCTGCCCAAGTGTATCCGAAATCTTTGGGTGTTGACCGGTCGTATTTCATATCAATGTATGCCCGCGAAGATGGGGACATTAGTAATTTAGCGTTCTGCTCTACAGCACTTTTGGCATTTTTTGCACTCGACCAGTATTGGGCAACAGAACCGGGGCGTAAAACGCCGGTTGATATTTCATCCCATCCGATAGAGGTTTTTCCAAGTTTCAAAACAATATCCTGAACTCTTTCAACAAACTTTATATAATCCTCTTTTTTAGTTACATGCGATTCGTCGCCGCCAATATGAAGGTATGGTCCGGGCGTTATTCCGGCAAGTTCTCTGAATACGTCTTCAACAAACTGATAGGTGATCTCTTTGTTAGCGTCGAGCGTGTTGAAGCCAACCTCGACTCCGGTGTATAATCCGGGCGCTTTGCCGTCCATATTAAGTTCCGCGTAGGATGCAAGAGCGGCATTGGTGTGGCTCGGCATATCTATTTCAGGTACAATGGTCACGTTGCGCTCGCCGGCATATCGGACAATATCTTTGTATTGCTCCTGAGTGAAAAATCCGCCTTCACCGCCGCCAACCTGGGTCTTACTGCCATATTCCGTAAGGTTTGGCCATGATTTGATTTCAATTCTCCATCCCTGATCGTCGGACAGATGAAGATGCAGATGATTCATTTTATAGGCAGAAATAAGGTCGATATACCTTTTAACAGCCTCAATGGGAAGGAAATGACGTGTAACATCAAGCATGGCGCCTCTGTATGAATAATCAGGATAATCGGTAATAACGCCGCCGGCTGCAAACCAGTCAACCTCCTGTTTCGTTTTCATTTCTACTTCAGCCGGCAAAAGTTGGCGAAAGGTTTGAATACCATTGAATAAACCGGCAGGAGTATTTGCGGATATTTTCACCAGTTTTTTAGTTATTTCAAGCACGTATCCTTCATTGCCTGGGGCGCCGGCGCCCGACAGCGTGAGGAGAATACTTCCTTTGGGCGGCGTTCCTTTTGCGGCTTTAACTTCAAGACTAAAACCGGTTGCAGGCCTCAACATACCGGCAAAGTAACCGGCTATTTCGTCAAGTTGTCCGGACGTTCCCTGAACATAAATACCTGCGTTTCTGCTCAGGCGGAAAGTTTCGCCGTTGGCCGTCACTGATACGGGTTTCGGAATGATGTTTTCCTTCGTCAAGTCAGTCGGAGAATCCGTTTTACATGAAATCTGCATCATTAAAACAACAAATATTGAACAGCAAATCATAGAATTGATTGGTTTTTGAATACACATAACTTTAGATTTTAAATTTAACATTTTGAACTACCAAGCCGGATATTTCGTTGCAAACATAATACTATTCGTTATATGAACAACACTTTCGGGAGAAATATTTTCAAATGAAATGGGAAAAATTGTATCTTTGAATCGAAATTACGTAAGCAATGAAAATAAATTAATACATTGAATATGAAATCGCTAAATATGTTTTTGAAAAACATTTTCATTGGTTTGTTAGTAACCGTTTCACCGCTGCTGATGGCGCAACAGGTAGTAACCGGCCGGATAACCGATGCATTTGACGGAATGCCGGTAAGAGATGTTGAAATTTTTATTGCCAATACATCTGTTGGAACGACTTCAAATGAATCGGGAAACTACTCGGTAACCTTTCAGGGAACGGGAAGTTTCGAGATTGTAATATCACATGTTGGTTATCAACCAGTGTTTCACAAAATTGACACGCCACAACCTTTTCATCAATATGATGCGGCTTTAGAAGCAAATGAAATACAGGAAGTTGCCATCACTGCACGCAGTAATCACAGGCAAAGAGACGTTAATTTATTCTGGAGCATGATATTGGGGGAAAGACCATCAAGAAACGGAATGGAAGTACTCAATCCTGAAAAAATATACTATTACCTGAACAGTGACAATGTGTTGAAAGTATCGTGTAAAGAGCCTGTTGAAATAGTAAATCATCAAATGGGATACAGTATCCGGTATATACTTCAGAGTTTTCAGCACGATTACCGGAACAATGAAACCACATTTTACGGAATGCCCTATTTTGAGGAACTCACCCCTCAAAACAGCCGTCAAAGAAATCGTTGGGAAAAGAAAAGGCAGGAAGTGTATGCTGTTTCGATCAATCGTTTTATGCGGGCGCTATACCGGGAACAAACCCATGAAGAGGGATTTCTTTTAGTCAATAAAGATTCCCTGATGAATAGAAATACAACGCCTGTTCTTTTAGAAGATATTTTACAGACCGACGAGGATACGATTCGGGTAAATATTGAGACTCCTTTATTTTTGATGTGTTATGCTCAGCCCGTTACTGCACAAATGATACAGGATAGCTACAGAGAATTTTTTTTGGGTGGTAACTTTCCTGTGGTGGAACTCCTGCCGCAACAAATCAGAATTTACTCGGATGGAACGTACACGGGACTTTTAAAAATACGGGAACATCGAAATTCAATATCTGGATTATCGTCAAGGCTGCCCGTTGAATATGGTCAGGTTTTTGATCCAACCACAGATTTTTTTGAAATGGTGGCAGATAATAATAATCACCATACGATGAACGACTTAGATAGCGAGTTAGGCAAATTAACTCCTTTCGTTCAAGCGCTTAACGCTTTTTCAAAAAACATCCCGCAGGAAAAAGTATATCTGCATTTCGACAACACGAGTTATTACCAGGGCGATCAAATCTGGTTCAAATGTTATGTTACTTCCGCGCAGCATCAATTAAGCGGGTTGAGCAAAACGCTGTATGTGGAACTTTTGAATCCGGGCGGAGAAATGGTCGACAAACGTATACTGAAAATCGAAAACGGACAGTGCCACGGCGATTTCAGACTAAGTCAGCTTCCGTTTTATTCCGGTTTTTACGAAGTACGCGCCTACACGAAATACATGCTGAATTTTGGCGAAGACGTTATCTTTTCCAGATTGTTGCCTGTTTTCGACAAACCAAAAACAGAGGGTAATTTTGAAGAGAAGGAAATGTTGCCTTATGGCAGATGGGGTACAGGTAATTATCCGCTGAAAAGAGAAAAAATGGAAAGAAGAGAAAAAGCGGTAAATCTTCGCTTTTTCCCTGAGGGAGGTAATCTGATTCAGGGAGTTGCATCGCGGGTTGCTTTTGAGGCGACAGACCAATTCGGCAATCCGATAGATGTTACAGGCGTGGTAATGGATGCGAACAAACAGGAATTATGCCAAATCACTACCCTGCACGAAGGGAAAGGGATATTTACGTACACGCCCGGCGCTAACATCGGCAGAAGAAGTAGAGACATTGCAGAAGTGGAATATTCCGGGAAAAAATATCAGTTTGATTTGCCCACAGGTTTGCCGCAGGGAATAGTGATGGAAGTAAACAATCTGACACATCCCGACAGTATTGGAATCGTCTTGCGAAAAAATAAAGACACCCCTGCCGGCATGTTTGGCGTGGCTGTTTTGAGCGGTGGTAAGCTACAAAAATATTGCTTTGCATGGATAGAGGAAGATGAAATCAGTTTCAAAATGGATAAAACACGATTGCCTTCCGGTGTTTCCCAAATCGTATTGTTCAACAGCAGTGAGATAATTTGCGACCGGTTGATGTTTACTTCCGAGCAGGATGACCGGTTGGACATCAGGGCGAAAACCGATAAACCCGTTTACAGACCTCACGAAATGGTAGATATGGAGCTATCGGTAACCGACACAGAAGCGAATCCGGTACCCGTAACTTTTTCATTATCGGTAAGAGATGGCGCAAACGAGGTAGAGGATAGCCATAATATTTTGACCGACCTGTTGCTGATGTCCGAAATCAAAGGTTATGTTCGCAATCCGTCATTTTATTTTGAAAACGACGACGATGCTGCGCTCGATGTATTGTTGATGGTACAGGGATGGCGGCGCTATTCGTGGAAACAAATGGTAGGAGTTGAGCCGTTTGAATTGAAGTATTTCCCTGAACAGGGAATAGAAACGAATGGAAATGTCATTAATTATAATCTTCGTGGCAGGCAAGTACCGAAACCGGACATTAATGTTGACCTACTCTTACAAAAAAAAGGAGAAGGCGATGAGATGATCGGCAGTTTTATTGAAACTTTTGTAACGGACGATCAGGGACGTTTCTCTTTTGTGTCGGATGCGGAAGGAAGGTGGAACATGATATTAAGCGCAAAAGAAAATGGAAAGCAAAGAAATTACCAGATTATTTTAGATCGTGTATTCAGCCCCGAACCGAAAAGATACCGGTACGCAGATTTGCAGGTAAACATTACTGAAAATATTGAAATCGAAAACATCAATGATGAAACACCCGACAAACCTGACGATGATTGGGCATCATTCTTAGTTGCCTATAATGATTCACTGGCAAAATTGGGCATCAGCGAGAAAGTCAATTATTTGGAGGAAGTAACGATAACTGCCAAAAGAAGAACCAAAGAGCAGGAAATTTTCCATAATCGTTCGACGTCAATAGCCTATTATGATGTGGCTTCGGAATATGACGACCTCTATGATAAAGGCAAATACATTGGTGACAATATCCACGAACTGTTGATGAATATGAATGAAGATTTTTATACCGTATGGTTAGGAAACGACGAGTATTTACGTTACAAAGGTAAGATGATGGTTTTTGTGATCAATTACGAGTTAACCCGATGGAATAAATTGGATTATTTCAAATATAAAAATATTAGTGTTCAAGCCATTAAATCTATTTATATTAATGAAAACACCGGTGATATAGCTCGTTATATAGATCCTCCCAGGGGAGTATCAGCAATGCAAATAGCTTGGGGTCTTAGTTGTGCCGTATTTATTGAAACTTATCCGGAAGGAGAAATTCCTGTTGAAGGCGCAAAAGGAGTACGGAAAACATGGTTAGAAGGATATAGCGCAGTAAGTGAGTTTTACAGTCCCAACTATTCGGAGTTACCGTCTGTACCCGACTACCGGCGCACTTTATACTGGAATCCAATGGTAACTCCCGACGAAACCGGCCATGCAAAAATACAGTTCTACAATAACAGTAGTAGCCGAAAGTTCAGCATCAGCGCTGAAACGATTACGATGCAGGGGATGATCGGGATTTATAAAAAGGATGAATGAATAATGGAAAACTAAATTCGATAAAATAAAAAAATACCCTATTTTTGCATTAATTTCCAATATTCAATAATCAACACACAATTTTGATATGGCACGTTATCTCGACCCCAAAAATGATTTGACCTTCAAACGTGTTTTCGGAGAACACCCCGATTTATTAATTGGTTTTCTGAACGCTGTGATGCCCTTGTCGCCCGACCGGTTGATCAAGGAAATAGAATATCTTTCGGCAGAACAGACGCCCGACATTCTTGGCAAAAAGAACTCTGTTGTTGATGTCAAGTGCAAGGATAAAAACGGCAGCGTGTTCATCATTGAAATGCAGATGTTCTGGACGGATGATTTCATGAACCGTATCGTGTTCAATGCGAGCAAGGCCTACGTCAGGCAATTGAACAAAAGCGAGAGTTATCACTTGTTGCAGCCTGTTTACGCTCTTGCGATACTCAACGAAAATTTCGACCACCAAACCGAACAATTCTACCACCATTACGGTATTGTTAATCGTGAAAATACTGATGAGGTGATTAAAGGTCTTGAATTTGTGCTGGTTGAATTGAAAAAATTCAAATCCGAAAAATGGGGCCAACGCAAACTTGCTGCTTTATGGCTACAATTTTTGAGAGATGTAGGCGAAGACATGACCGAACTTCCGCCGGAGTTGGCTGCCAACGAACAGATACGTCAGGCAGCCGAACTTTGCGAGGAGGGAGCATTTACGCCGGGAGAACTGGAAGCCTACGACATCTATTGGGACTGGGTTCGTACGGAAAAAACCATCAGAGAAGGTTCCGAGGCTAAAGGACATGCTGAAGGACATGCAAAAGGACATGCAGAAGGACATGCAGAAGGACATGCAGAAGGACATGCAGAAGGCGAGGCAATAGGGTTAGCCAAAGGTATAAAAAAAGGCATAGAAAAAGAAAAAATCACAATAGCACTGAAAGCATTAGAAATGGGAATGTCGGTTAAAGATATCTGTAAATTAACCGGATTGAATCAGGAAGACGTAAATCAATTGGGCAATAACCGGCATACCCCGTTATCCTGACAGATTTGTTTTCATACAAAAACTTCATTCAATATAATGAAACATCTGATTGTATTATTCTCATTATTTCTTTGCTCCCAGGCAACTGTTTTTCAGGTGTTAAAAGCACAACAGGTAGTAACCGGCCGGATAACCGATGCTGCAGATGGAACGCCTGTGACGGGCGCTTCCGTTTTTATTGCCAACACCACCATTGGCGTTGCTTCCGATGCATCGGGGCGCTATTCGCTCACTGTTCCCGGACGCGGCAGTTTTGAAATTGTGGTTTCACATGTGGGCTATCAGTCTGTGTTTCATAAAATAGACACGCCAAAGGATGTGCATCAATATGATGTTGTCCTGGAATCAAATTCTTTAGAGGAAATTACTGTTAGAGCAGCAAAAACTTACAAAAACAGCGACGTCACTTTATTTTGGCAGAAAATAATGGGTGAACGGCCATCGAGAAACGGAATGCAGGTGCTCAATGCAGAAAAGGTTTATTTTTATCTAAACAGCGAAAACAATGTCTTAAGGGCGTGGTGCCAGGAGCCAATAGAGGTCATCAATCATCAGATGGGATACCGTATCCGGTATGTACTTCAGAGTTTTGAACACAATTATCAGAGTAATGAGAGTACATTTTATGGAATGCCTTATTTTGAGGAACTCATTCCTCAAAACAACCGTCAAAAACGTAATTGGGAAAAGAAACGGCAAGATGTATATACTGTTTCGCTTCATCATTTTATGCGGGCGCTGTTTCGTGGACAACTGCATGAAGAAGGGTTTATGGTAATCAATATCAATGAGCTTGATATTGCCTCTGCACTATCATCCAATACAACGATAGATGCAACATCGCATGAATTAAAACTTGTACAACAGGAATGGCGGCAGGCACAAACAGATTATCAACAGGCGGGACGAGGAGACACTCGGGCACAACAAGAATACGAACAGGCAAGACAAAAATACTTTCAAGCGTATCAAAAATATAACAGTATGAAGTATATTGGCTCCTCATCAAGTATTTCAGACTATAGGAGGATGATAGAGAATTTATCTGTCTCCTTTATTGAAACAGCCAGCGGCCATGCAATTTCGACGATGACACAGAAAGATGTTATTGATAATCAGCATGTGGTTAAGGTGAATATTGAAGAGCCTTTGTTATTAATATGTCTTTCAAAACCGGCTACTGAATTGAGAGAAGAGAGAATGTCATTTCCGGTGATGCTGGGACTGTCTCCGCAACAATTCACTATCCATTCTGACGGAACTTATACAGGACTTTTGAAAACAGTGGAGTATCTGGGAAATTCAATATCTCTGTCTGGATTATCAGCTACATTGCCTGTTGAGTATGAGTACCAGAAATATTTATCTCAGTGGGATGCTCCTCAGGTTTTCGGGCAGGAATTAAACAGCGAGTTGTCCAAGTTTAATCCTTACCTTCAGGCGCTTCGTACTTTTTCAAGAAATACCCCGCAGGAAAAAGTATATCTGCATTTCGATAATACATCTTATTATCAGGGCGACCAAATCTGGTTCAAATGTTACGTTACTTCCGCACAGCATCAACTAAGCGAATTGAGTAAAACGCTGTATGTTGAATTGTTAAATCCGGGTGGCGAAATCGTTGATAAACGAATCCTGAAAATCGAAAATGGACAGTGCCACGGCGATTTCAAACTAAGTCAGATACCGTTTTATTCAGGATTTTACGAAGTACGCGCGTATACGAAATACATGCTGAATTTTGGCGAAGATGTTATTTTTTCCAGATTATTATCGGTCTTCGACAAGCCAAAAACTGAAGGTAACTTTGAAGAGAAAGCGATGTTGAGCTATGGCAAATGGGGCCCGGCGGGCTCGCTGAACGCGGATGGCGCTTTTCAGATGAAAAGAGTAAGACCGGAAAGGGGAAAAGATGTAAATCTCCGCTTTTATCCTGAAGGAGGAAATATGATTGAAGGAGTTGCATCGCGGGTTGCTTTTGAGGCTACGGATGAAGCGGGTAACCCGATTGACGTTTCGGGAGTGGTGATGGATGGCAATAAACAGGAATTATGCCAAATCACTACCCTGCATGAAGGGAAAGGGATATTTACGTACACGCCCGGCGCTAACATCGGCAGAAGAAGTAGAGACATAGCCGAAGTGGAATATTCCGGAAGAAAATATCAGTTTGACCTGCCCGATGCCTTACCAAATGGAGTTGTTATGGAAGTGGATAATCTATCGTATCCCGACAGTATTGCAATTTCTTTGCGAAAAAATGGAAACACTCCTTCCGAAATGCTTGGCGTGGCTGTTTTGAGCGGCGGTCAGTTGCAAAAATATTGCTTTGTCTGGATTGAGGAAGATGAAATCAGTTTTACAATGGATAAAACGCGATTACCCTCCGGAGTTTCCCAAATCGCGCTGTTCAATGGTGCGGGAGAAATTGTATGCGACCGTTTGGTGTTTACCAATCTGAACGAATTATTGAACGATGAATTGCTGGACATCAGGACAAAAACCGGAAAACCGGCCTACAGGCCTCACGAATTGGTAGATATGGAGCTATCAGTAACCGACAGGGAAGCAAATCCGGTTCAGACGGCTTTCTCTTTGTCAGTACGTGATGGCGACAACGAGGTAGAGGATAACCATAATATTTTGACCGATCTGTTGCTGATGTCCGAAATCAAAGGTTATGTTCGCAATCCGTCATTTTATTTTGATACCGTAGGGGCATTTGTAGGGGCAAGGCATGCCTTGCCCCTACTGCAAACGCGACATGCAGCGCTCGATGTATTGTTGATGGTACAGGGCTGGCGGCGCTATTCGTGGAAACAAATGGTAGGAGTTGAACCGTTTGAATTGAAGTATTTCCCCGAACAGGGCATTGAAACGAATGGAAATGTCATTAACTATAATATTCGTGGCAGGCAAGTACCCAAGCCAAACGTTGATGTTGACCTACTCTTACAAAAAAAAGGAGAAGGCGATGCGATGATCGGCAGTTTTATTGAAACCTTCGTAACGGACGATCAGGGACGTTTTTCTTTTGTGTCGGATGCGGAAGGAAGGTGGAACATGATATTAAGCGCAAAAGAAAATGGGAGGCAAAGAAATTACCAGATTATTTTAGATCGTGTATTCAGCCCAGAACCGAAAAGATACCGGTACGCAGATTTGCAGGTAAACATTACTGAAAATATTGAAATCGAAAACATCAATGATGAAACACCCGACAAACCTGACGATGATTGGGGCTCATTCTTAGTTGCCTATAATGATTCACTGGCAAAATTGGGAATCAGCGAGAAAGTCAACTATTTGGAGGAAGTAACG
>Ga0082212_10002887_pt1 | contig 24641 bp, 19 predicted proteins | sample TergutNt197P3_FD_71548 | JGI IMG/M metagenome (GOLD analysis project Ga0082212, IMG submission 71548) | Neocapritermes taracua P3 segment gut microbial communities from Petit-Saut dam, French Guiana - Nt197 P3 | ecosystem: Host-associated > Arthropoda: Insects > Digestive system > Gut ... | reverse complement strand
TCATTTTTACGAATATAATCAATATATTTTATATTCATGTTGATTATTGCGTTTACAAAGCGTGGATTTACTAAAGATATACATGTTCCATTCATGTCTTCAATTATCTCTTGAATCCTGCGAAACTCGCCATATGTGGTTTGTTTTACAAACAAGAGCGATAGCTGCTCTTTTAGATCGGTGTCTAAAAGAGCATTATTAAAATGCTCGGCCACATTTTCCAAGCCGGCTTTAAATTTATCATTATCATAAGGAATAGTTTTTTTATCTTTGAGAAATAATTCTGCAATAAAATTTTCGACAAAATCTTTTTCTTTTTGTTTAATCATAAACCCTCCTCAATATTTAGTGTGGTCATAAAATTATGATACCATATATAGATAAAATATGCAAATTATTTTTTTTTATCCAAAATCATTATAATATAGGTTGCAAAAAAACGCAAGAGAGGTTCGAAAGTATGTTCGATAAGATGAAGCGGAATTTACTATAATTATTGACTATTGATTTATCGATTATTAATAATAGCAGAAATCCATTGCAGATCATGATCAAAGAATTCGCGCAAAAGTAAAATAAAGGGTAAAAATTATGCTGACGGACTAAATCCAGTCGGAGGTTATGGTCACAGAAACAGCGGCTTTTTGCCCAATAGGAAATCCTCTAAACCGCGGTTCGCGCTGCCGATGATAAGGGAAAGGGCTTCGGGGTAATGCTGTTTGAAAACAAGACTTCCCCCGACGTTTTTCACCCTGCCGCTCTTGACCTCTAATGCTGTCAGTTGGCTGCCTTTTTTAATGACAAAATCCACTTCGTTACTCCGTTCGCGCCACCAATAGACCTCAAAGCATTCTTCCTTACCTTTGGCAAGCAAGTACGCGCCTACTGCGCTTTCAACAAGCCGTCCCCGGTCTGTCGGGTTGTCAAGCAAACGCCGCCTGTTCGCGCCGTCCGCATAGGTCATCAACGAGGTATCGTACACCATAAAACGCGGGGAGCTTTTGCGGGTACGGATTTGGCTGCCGGAATAATTTTGTAAACCGGTCAGCATATTCGCCCTGCCGAGAAGGTCTAAGTAATGCGCCAAAGTTACCGTGTTTCCCGCGTCTTGGAGTTGTCCGAGCATTTTTGTAAAGGACAATTCCTGCGCGCTGTACCCAGAACCGAGCATAAAGAGTGAACGCAGCAGGGCGGGCTTTCGTACTTCCTCCATCATAAGAATGTCCTGTGAAATGGTAGGCTCTACGATTGATGTTCCCATATACCGCGCCCAGCGGTTTTCGTCTTTGCTAAGCGAGGCCGCGCCGGGATAACCGCCAAAGAATAGAAAATCGTCAAGGCTGTATCCAAACGCTTCTTTACACTCGGAGTAGCTCCAATGGGGAGAGTAAAGGATTTCAAATCTACCCATTAAGGATTCTGTAAGCCCTTTTTGCAAAAGCAAGGATGACGAGCCTGTGAGGACTACTTTTAACGGCGAATTAAATCGTGTATCTTCATCCCAGAGCAGTTTAACGATAGACGACCAGTTGCCGGTTTTTTGTATTTCATCAATCACAAGCACACCCACGCCGTTTTTCGCAAGGGCGCGGGCTTGCTCCCATTCGTTGCGAAGCCATTCAGTGCCGATAGGACTCGGCTCGTCTGCGCTGACAAAATGATTTGGGATATTCAGTTTTTCAAGGGCCTGTAATACGGCGGTGGTCTTGCCTGTTTGTCTTGGCCCGGCCACAATCTGAATAAAACGGCGCGGCTCGTCCAGCCTTTCGGCAAGCTGTGAAACCAATAATCTCTTGAACATGGGAAACCTCCCACAACAAATTACTCAATACACTTTACTATATACTCATTATACTGATTTTATTCCTTGTTGTCAAGAAGTCTTGCGGGATTGATTTTTATTGTTATGTAAAGTATAATTATTTATGGTAGCCGAGCAAAGCTAAAATATGAGATAGCGGAAGGCAATAAGAGATGGCAATGAGAAAAATACTTCCAATCGGAATAGACAGTTTTCGGGAAGTGCGGGAAAGCGATAAGTATTATGTGGATAAAACGCTTTTAATCAGGGATTTTATCAAAAATGATGAAAAAGTCGCGCTGATTACCCGGCCCCGCCGTTTTGGGAAAACGCTTAATATGACCATGATACGCGAGTTTTTCGACATTACGAAGGACAGCAAAGCTATTTTTAGCGGGCTCAAAATCATGGATACCGAATATGCCGAACGAATCAATTCCCGTCCGGTTATTTATTTTACGTTTAAAGATTGTAAAGCCAAAACGGCGGAACTATTGTATCGCAAAATCGCCGCAATTGTGTTTAAGGAATATGAAAAATATTATCGTATCCTCAAAGGAAACGTCGATGAAGCGGAGGGTTTTTTCTATAAATTCTTTATGTGCTGTGAAAAAATGCTTCAAAACGACGATTCTTTATTTAATAGTGAAAACGGTCTGTTTTTACTAATGAACTCAATTGAGCTGCTGGAAATAGTCTTGTTCAGATATTATAATGTCAAACCGATTGTCCTGATTGACGAATATGACCAGCCGATTATGGCAAGTTACGAATATGGTTATCATGATGACATTAATATGTTCTTTTCAAGCTTTTACGGTGCGGCATTAAAAGGGCAGGACTGCCTCCACCAAGCCTTGATGACCGGGATTCAGCGGGTGGTAAAGGAGAGTATCTTTTCACAGTTGAATAATGTGCGGGTTCATACGGTTATTGACGAGAAGTATTCGGAGTTTTTTGGGCTTAACGAAAATGAAGCAAATGAACTGCTGAAAAGCTATGGCCTTTTGCTTACCGAAGAGGTCAAGAGAAAATATGACGGCTATTTATTTTATAAGTCAGAGATGTATAATCCTTGGTCGGTACTTAATTATGCCGATACCGGATTGCTAAGGAACTATTGGATTAACACATCGACTAACGCCTTAATAAGGCATTCGATAAACGAAGCAAAGGAACGCTTCATAGAACACTTTGACCTTCTTATCGCGAATGAAACTGCCGCTGTCACCATTGATTTGGGGTGTTCCTTTATTGAGCTAAAGCATCCGGATACGCTGTGGGGCTTATTAGTCAACACTGGCTACATTACCGTCGTCGATGTGACCGATGAGCATTACATGAAAGTAAAAATCCCTAACGGTGAGGTAAGGAGCGAGTTCCAGACGGTCATTGCCGATCGGGCTAACCTTGAAAGCAGCGACCTTAATAGTATGTTCCGGTATTTGCTTGCGGCGGATATGGAAAATTTCATGAAAATTTACCGCGAACTGGTACGCTCCTGCACAAGCTATTTCGATGCCAAAGAGAACGCATATCATATGCTGTTTTTAGGAATGTGCATATCACTTAACAATATATACAAAATCATCAGCAATATTGAATCTGGCTACGGGCGAAGCGATATTCGCATGGAATCAGTATCGAAAGACCGTCCGCATATAGTTATTGAATTTAAGCAGGGCGAAGATTTAGATGTCCTAAAGGAAGAAGCGCTTACGCAAATCTTAGAGAAAAAGTATTATGATGGGCTTGAAGGGGAAATTCTTTGTATCGGCATTGCCCATAATAAAAAGAATTGTGCGTTGGTTCATAAGAAGATAGCCGCTAAGATTTAATCCATTTTCACAAAATAATATACCCAATCACGCCAATAATACCGAAGCCGTTTTGCAAGTATTCATCTTTCATATCAGCCAAGCCGGAACATACCAATTTTTCTTGTCAATCGGCAGCACGTTTGAAGCCAGGCATATTACCGCGCCGGTTCCGATTTCGGTTTTTATGTGGGCCATTCCGGAAAACAGGTCTTCTTCGCTGGGTTCTTCCGTAATCGGTTTCAGCACGGAAAAGTTTTTCACCGCGTTTTTGGGAGCCGCCCCTTTTTTAATCTCAATCGGGCTGACGGTATTATTTTGATGGATAATCAGGTCGATTTCTTTTTTGTTCTGATCGCGGTAAAAATATAACGGCGGCCGCTCGCCATCGTTCAGATAGCTTTTATAGATTTCCGAAACTACCCAGGTTTCAAAAAATGCGCCGTCCATTGCACTCCCCTCTAAGAATTCTGGCGAGTTCATCCGGGTGAGGTAGGCGCAAAGCCCGGTATCCAAAAAATACATCCGGGGTGCCTTGATTGTTCGTTTGAGCGCATTATTGGCGTAGGGCGGGATCAGCGCGACCAGTCCGCTGGACACAAGAACGGATAGCCATTGCTTGGCAGTTGGCGCCGATATGCCGGTCTCATTGGCTAATGTTTCATAATTAACATTAGTGGCCGTCCGTGCGGCGGTTACGTTGATAAAACGCAAGAAAGATAATTCATCCGCCACCTGCGTTAGGTCTTTGACATCCCGGCTAATATAGGTTTCCAAGTAAGACTCATAAAATAATTTTCGGTCTACGTCAGGATTCTCGTAGAGCCGGGGGAAAGAACCTTTGAATATGCGCCCGAATACTTCCGGCAATGTCAGCCGCTTAGCTGTATTAAGGCGCTGGATTAATGCTTGCGGATCCACTTGAAAAGGGCCAAATCCGGTTGCATCTATTTCGCTGCCCGAAAGCCCAAGCATCCTGATGATTCCGGCGCGTCCGGCTAATGATTCGGTCACGTTTTTCATCAAGTGGAATGTCTGCGAGCCGGTCAGCCAATAATCGCCGCATTTTCTATTGGCATCAGCATGGACCTTGATATAGTCGAATAGTTCCGGAACATATTGAACCTCATCAATGATTACCGGTGGTGAATACCGCTGCAAAAATAATTCCGGCTCAGATTTTGCAAACGCCCGGTCGGTAGGGTTATCCAGGGCAATGTATTTTCGCCCCGGCTCCGCCATTGCCTTTAGCAAAGTCGTTTTGCCCACCTGGCGGGGGCCGGTCAGCACCAGAATCGGAAAGGTGTTGCTGATGGAACGCAATTTTGCTTGGATCATTCTTTGATAAAACATGAAGGGTTTCTCCGTTTTTCCATATAAAAGCCGTTGCCAATATCAGTAAATCGAAAGTGCTATTTCAGATTAACATATTTTTGCTGTTGCGTCAAGGATGTGTGAATGGTTTTGGCAACGAAAAGGTAAAACAAGGTGTCAAAACAAGTGAAATCAAGCGAAAAACAGTGACTTGTTAAAAATCCTAAAATCTGGTAAAATATATTTCATGGCTTTCCGCTTTGCTATTTATTAGCTGGAAGCAGGTAAGCATAAGAAAATGAAAACAAACGCAATTGCAAATAGATAGGAGCAAAAATGAGCATTTTCCAGAAGATTTTCGGCACCCATAGTGAAAGAGAGATCAAGCGCATCGAGCCGCTGGTGCAAGCGATTGAGGAACTCCGGCCCGCGATGATGTCACTTTCGGATGCCGAAATGGCGGAGAAAACGGCGGAATTCAAAAAAAGATACAGCGAAGGCGAAACCCTTGATGACTTATTGGTTGAGTCCTTTGCCCTCGTCCGTGAGGCGACCCGCCGCGTCTTAAAAACCGAGCATTACCGCGTCCAGCTTCTGGGCGGAATTATCTTGCATCAAGGCCGGATTGCGGAGCTTAAGACTGGTGAAGGAAAGACCCAAACCTGCCTTTTAGCTTCGTACCTGAATGCCCTTTCCGGTCGCGGCGTTTATGTGGTTACGGTGAATGATTACCTTGCTAAACGTGACGCGGAGTGGATGGGACAGGTCCATGAGTTTTTAGGCCTCACTGTTGGCGTTGTTTTAAATGATTTAAAACCGGAAGAGCGCCAGGTTGCCTACCGCAAGGATATCACTTATGTGACCAATAACGAGTTGGGCTTTGATTATCTGCGTGACAACATGGTCATTTATAAGGAGCAATTGGTCTTGCGCGAATTAAGTTACGCCATCATCGATGAGTGTGACTCCGTTTTAATCGATGAAGCTCGTACTCCCTTAATTATTTCCGGGCAAAGTGGGAAATCAACGAAATTATATGAAATCTGTGATAATCTCGCCCGCCAGATGAAACGCGGCAAAGATATGGTGGATGTTTCTAAAATGGACATGATTATGGGTGTTACTCAGGAAGAAACTGGTGACTTTGTCGTAAATGAGAAAGACAAGGTGGTGAATCTGACAGCGGAAGGGATTACGAAGGTCGAGCGGTTTTTCCATCTCGAAAATTATGCCGACCCGGAAAACATGGAAATCCAGCATAATATCATTCTGGCCTTGCGCGCCCAGAACCTGATGTTCCGCGATCAGGATTATGTGGTCAAAGAAGACCAGGTCCTCATCGTTGACGAGTTTACCGGTCGGATCATGCCGGGCCGCCGTTACTCTGACGGCCTGCATCAGGCGATCGAAGCAAAAGAGCGGGTCAAAGTAAAACGCGAGAGCAAAACGCTGGCGACGATTACGTTCCAGAACTTTTTTAATAAGTTCGAGAAAAAAGCCGGAATGACCGGTACCGCTTTGACGGAGGAAAAAGAGTTCCGTGATATTTATGGAATGGACGTTGTCGAAATTCCCACCAATGTCAAAGTGGCCCGTAACGATCAGCAGGATGCTGTTTATAAAACCAAGCGGGAAAAACTGCTGGCGATTGTCGAGTCGGTCAAAGAAGCCCATGCAAAGGGGCAGCCGGTTTTGGTCGGCACCATTACGATTGAAGCAAGTGAGGAAATCAGCCGCCTGCTTAGCAAAAGCGGCATCCCGCATAAAGTTTTGAATGCGAAGTTCCATGAAATGGAAGCCGAAATCGTCGCCGATGCCGGTATCCACGGGGCGGTCACGATCGCAACCAACATGGCCGGGCGTGGTACTGATATTAAGTTAGACGTAGAATCCCGCGCCGCCGGAGGGCTGAAAATCATCGGCACGGAGCGCCATGAATCGCGCCGGATTGACAATCAGCTGCGCGGGCGAAGCGGCCGTCAGGGTGATCCCGGTGAATCGAAATTCTATATCGCTTTGGAAGACGACTTGATGCGCCTTTTTGGTTCCGAGCGCCTGATTAATATGTTTACGACCCTCGGCATTCCCGATGGCCAGGAGATCGAGCATAAAATGCTTACGAATGCGATTGAAACCGCGCAGAAGAAAATCGAGAACAATAACTTCGGCATCCGTAAAAATTTGCTTGAATTTGACGCAGTGAATAATGAACAGCGGGAAATCATTTATGAAGAACGCCGCCGCGTCCTTGACGGCGAAAGCATGCGTGACGTTGTTTATAAAATGATTACCGATATTACCGAAAGCAGTGTCGAAACCTGTATCGGTGATGATGCGGATATCGATGAATGGGATTTCACCGAACTGAATAATTTGCTTCTGCCGATCATCCCTTTACGTCCGGTGAATACCGGGCGCGTCAAAACGCCGAAGAAAAAAGCCCTCATCCAGCAGTTGAAAGAAGAGGCGGTCAAATTATACGAAGCAAAGGAAGCCGAGTTCCCGGAAGCCGAAGCAATCCGTGAATTGGAACGGGTAATTCTTTTGAAAGTCATCGACCGCAAGTGGATGGACCATATCGATGATATGGATCAGCTTCGTCAGGGTGTTTCCCTCCAGGCCTACGGCCAGCGTGACCCGAAAGTCGAATATAAGCTTAACGGTTACGAAATGTTTGACGAAATGACCCAGAATATCAAAGGGGAAACCGTTCGTTTGCTTCTGCATGTCAGTGTCGAGCAGAAAGTGGAACGTGAGCAGGTTGCGAAAGTGACCGGAACCAACAAGGATGATTCCGCCGCCAAGGTTCCAACCAAACGCGAAAGCGCGAAAGTGTATCCGAATGATCCTTGCCCTTGCGGCAGCGGGCGGAAATATAAGCAATGTTGCGGGCGGAAATAAGCGGCCGGGCGTTGAATATGATAAATCGCTTTTGCTGACTAATATAAATTATAGAAAGAAGGTGACGTTAAGTGGTTGAACTCGATCAAATGAAAGCAGAGCTCCAAGCATACAAAACCCCTTTAGCGGAAGTGAGGGATTCACTTTAACTTAGATGCCAAATTAAACCGCATCGAAGAACTCGAGATGGAAATGGCTGCCCCCGGTTTCTGGGACGACCCCGATGTTTCCAACCGTAAAATGAAAGAACTGAAAGGTTTGAAAGACTCCGCCGGAGTCATCGCCGGCCTCGAAGCTTCTTATGAAGACATCGAGACCTTGATTGAGCTTGGTTATGAAGAAAATGACGCAAGTGTCATTCCTGATGTCCAGGAAGAGCTGGAAGCGTTCATCCAGACTTTTGAAGCCGTCCGCACCGCGACCCTTCTTTCCGGCGAATATGATAAAACCAATGCCATCCTTAAATTAAATGCCGGGGCCGGCGGGACCGAAAGCTGTGACTGGTGCAGCATGCTTTACCGCATGTACAGCCGTTACGCCGACCGCAAAGGTTTTTCCCTTGAAGTCCTTGACTATCTGGACGGTGAAGAAGCGGGGATTAAATCGGTTACTTTTCAAATCAGCGGCGAGAATGCCTATGGCTATTTGAAGTCCGAAAAAGGCGTTCATCGTTTGGTTCGTATTTCTCCTTTTAATGCCCAAGGGAAACGTCAGACTTCCTTTGTATCCCTGGATGTCATGCCGGAAATAAATGAAGAAGTAGACATCGAAGTAAACGATGACGAGCTGCGGGTCGATACCTACCGGAGCAGCGGGGCCGGTGGCCAGCATATCAACAAAACTTCATCCGCAATCCGCATTACCCACCTGCCGACCGGCATCGTCGTCCAATGTCAAAACGAACGCTCTCAGCATCAAAACCGCGATAAAGCGATGCAGATGTTGAAAGGTAAGCTGCTGATGCTGAAACAGGAGGCGAACGCGGAAAAACTATCAGATATTCGCGGCGAGGTAACCGAGATCGGCTGGGGGAATCAAATCCGTTCCTATGTTATGCAGCCTTACACGATGGTGAAAGACCACCGCACGAATCAGGAGGCCGGCAATGTCGATGCGGTGATGGATGGTGCGATTGATGTTTTTATTACGGCTTATTTGAAGATGCTGAGTAAATGAGCAATTCATTATTTATTATTCGCTATGCTAGCCGAGCTTTGCATCAAATCCATATAAAAGTTGGCCAGTGCGACCTTCATATAAGGCACGACCCAGATCAGGCCGATGCAGCAGGAAACGATGCTGATCAAAATAAGCGGGACAAACGAAAGCCATAACATAAAGAGCCGTTTTTTATGTCCGATCATAATGAAATGGCTCTTTATCAATAATTCTTTCGCGCTTTTGTCTTCGAAGTCTAAAAGTAAAAAGAAAGCCTGCGAAAACACTAGGGAAATGAAAAAATAGACGGAAATTCCAGCGAGATAAAAAACGATCACCATCGGAAGATAATCGGCATCCCCTGTGTTTCCGTAAAGAAAACGAAGAATCGTCGCCGGCAAGGTTGCAATTACATTTATGCCGCTAAGCACGGCCTGGATGATGACGGCTTTCTGGGGCTGGTAATTAAAACCGTATATTATATCATTCAAATAAACCGGCTCATTACAGGATATTTTCAGTGCCATAAACAAAACGCCTACATTCACGACACCGAGCAGCAAGCTGATGATAAATGAAACGAGCGTAGATAATAGTAGCCCGGCTATCCCATTAGCACTAATCAATGAAGCTGATAAAAGCCGCACCATTATCGTCATCATGATGACGGTCATAAAGGTTGCGGCGGCAAGGGGATATTTTCCAAGCAGTTGTCCCCGGGCCATGCTTCTTAACATAGCGGGAGAGCGGTAAGAGGGCATATTAGGTTCCTTTGCTATAAACAATATTCAAGCCAATAACCTGGAAGAATGGCGCTTGCGACATTCTTCCGTATGAAGTTTTAATAATTCTTGGGTGCGGTTCTTTCGCGCCTTAGAATTATTCGCTTCTAATATAATATTCAAGCCAATAACCTGGAAGAATGGCGCTTGCGACATTCTTCCGTATGAAGTTTTAATAATTCTTAGGTGCGGTTCTTTCGCGCCTTAGAATTATTCTTCATACTAAACGGCTTCGTCGAAATTCATTCCGATGATAACGGCGGCATCATTTTTCTTTTTTTCTTTTTGATAAGGGTTTTCCTCGTCGGAATACCTGATTTTCGTCGTGGTCGTGCCACCCGAAACATAACTGCGCCCGCACTCAGGGCAAACCGACATATGGATCGTGACGTTGGCCGACAAAACCTTGCCGTCCTTTTGCGCCGCTTTTTTATACGCATTCGAAACATGCTCCTGCTCGTGCGCCCTTACCGCGCCGGCAGCAGCTTCCGGCGATATTTTCGTTGGTGACTTGAAGGAAACATTTTCATCGGAGCCGTCCTGATACCTGCGGTTGGCGCAAGTCTTGCACTCGGCGGGGGAAGAAACCTTCCCGGCTTTTTTTTCGGTATCTTCGCCGATGTTTCTGACCGGCCCGACATCGGAGGCACCGTTCATACTGCCGGAACCGGGTACGTAACCGGCGGTGTAAGGATTGCCAAAGCCATATGCTCCCTGATTGCTTATTCCATAAACCATCCATGCACCTCATTTCGCAAAAACTTCCGCGCAATTCGAAAAATTCTGTGTCTATATATTTCGGCATATTTGCATATAAACAATAGACTTATTTAGAAATATGCTTCCGCAAATCTACTTCTTTTCTGGATTGCTTCGCTTTGCTCGCAATGACTCATCCCAACCTTCATGGTAAGCGAAGCGCTCCGAACCAGAAATCAGGGCAGCTAGCATCACCTAAGCATATCAATGATCTGCTTCACGGATTCTTCATACGAGAACCCCAGCTCCATCCCCGCCCCCATCGTATCAAGCTGTTGCCCTAATTCCACAAAACGCTCCGGATTATTAAGCAGATAAAAAATGCCAACGGCCAAAAAAATCGTGCAGGCGGAAAATCCAATCGCTGAAAAAATAAAGCCGACCTTCGCGTTATTGGAAAGCTTTTTTTCAAATCCCTTGGACAAAAACGCAAAAACCATGCCAAGCCCGCCGATTACGATCGGCAGATAAACCGTCCAAAAAGTAGCGATGCAAATAATGCCGGCCACCATCGCGGCGGTGGCCATTGATTGGCCGGTCGGATGCGTTGGCTGGTCATAATAGCCATAATCTTTTTTTTGGTTATAAAAATATTCCACATTATAATTTTACCACTTTCTAAGCAAAAATTCAATTCTTTCTTGTAATAAAAAGGTTATTTTATTATAATAAAGGTTGCGGTCCACGGTAAGCCGTAAACAGCGTAAGGGTGCATTTTGTAAAAGTGAGGGCGCTATAGCCGTGTGGGGCGAGAGCTGCTGATTCAACGTCTTAGCCCAGCGAAGCTGGGCATGATTAATAGAGGAAAAGGATAATCCATGAACATAAGCCTGAAACTAAAAGATGAATTGAAAATCGAAAAATGGCAGGCTGACGCCGCCGTAAAATTAATTGACGAGGGGAACACAATCCCGTTTATTGCCCGCTACCGCAAGGAGAAAACCGGCTCTCTTGACGATGAGGTCCTGCGGGTTTTAGCCGAACGGCTTACCTATCTGCGCAATCTCGAAGAAAAAAAGGACCAGGTTCTTGCTTCCATTGCGGAACAAGGAAAGTTGACCGACGAGCTGCGGGAGCGGATTCTGGCAGCCGAGACTTTAGTTGTGGTCGAAGACCTGTACCGCCCTTACCGCCCCAAGCGGAAGACAAGGGCCAGCGTCGCCCGCGAAAGGGGGCTGGAACCGCTGGCCGAATTTATCCTTGCGCAAAGCACAAAGGAAGCAGTCGAAAGCGAAGCCGAAAAATATGTTGACCCGGAAAAAGAGGTGAAAACGGCGGCTGATGCCATCCAAGGCGCGAAAGACATTATCGCCGAAAATATTTCTGACCATGCCGACCATCGCATTTATATCCGTCAGGCGACCTTTGACGAAGGGATGATTGCCAGCACGGCAAAAGATGAAAAAGCGGCCAGTGTGTACGAAATGTATTACGCTTACGAAGAACCGTTAAAGAAAATCGTTGGCCACCGGATTCTTGCCCTAAACCGCGGCGAAGCGGAAAAGATGCTGGCGGTCAAGATTACCGCCCCGGAAGAGCGGATTCTTATTTATCTGGCGAAGCAAGTGATCATTAATGAAAATCCGTATACCGCCCCGCTCTTAAAGGAAACAATCACCGACAGTTATCATCGCCTGATTGCGCCGGCGATTGAGCGGGAAATCCGCAATCATCTGACGGAAATAGCCGAAGATGGCGCAATCGGGGTGTTCGGAAAAAATCTGGAACAGTTATTGATGCAGCCGCCGATTGCCGGAAAGGTGGTCTTAGGCTGGGACCCGGCTTTTCGGACCGGATGCAAGCTCGCGGTGGTGGATGCGACCGGAAAAGTCATCTACACCCGCGTTATTTATCCGACCGCCCCGCAAAATAATGTAAGCGAAGCAAAGCAGACATTGACCGAACTGGTCAAAAAGCATGGAATTAATCTCGTCAGCATCGGCAACGGAACTGCCAGCCGCGAATCCGAGCAAATTGTGGCCGGAATTATTAAAGAGCTAAAGCTGCCGCTTCAGTATGTCATCGTCAATGAAGCCGGAGCCAGTGTGTATTCGGCGAGCAAGCTGGCAACGGAGGAGTTCCCGAAATTGGACGTGGGCGAGCGCAGTGCCGCTTCCATCGCCAGACGGTTGCAGGACCCTTTGGCGGAGCTGGTCAAAATCGACCCCAAATCCATCGGTGTTGGGCAATACCAGCATGACATGAATCAAAAGAAATTAAATGACGCGCTCGCCGGCGTGGTTGAAAACTGCGTGAATAAGGTCGGCGTTGATTTGAATACGGCATCGGTTTCGCTGCTGACCTATATTTCCGGAATCAGTAAAGTGATTGCGAAGAATATTGTCGAGTACCGTGAGCAAAATGGGCGTTTTACGGACCGGAAGCAATTGTTGAAGGTGGCGAAGCTAGGCCCGAAAGCGTTTGAGCAATGCGCCGGATTCATGCGGATCATGGACGGGAAAAATCCTTTGGATGCAACCAGTGTCCATCCGGAAAGTTATGACGCGACCATGAAGATGCTTAAAAAAATGGGGATGGGCCTGACGCAAAAGGGTTCGGTTTCCCGCTTGGCGGAATCACCGACCCTGAATCCGGCGAAAATAAAAGCGCTGGCGGCCGAAATCGGCATCGGGGAAATCACTTTGGCCGATATCATGAAGGAGCTGGAAAAACCGGCCCGTGACCCCCGCGAAAATATGCCGGCCCCGATTTTGCGGAATGATGTCCTGGAAATGAAAGATTTGCAGCCGGGGATGGTTTTAAAGGGGACGGTGCGGAACGTCATTGATTTCGGCGCTTTTGTCGATATCGGCGTCCATCAGGATGGCTTGGTCCATATTTCGCAGATTACCAACCGGTATATCAAACATCCGCTGGAAGCGGTCAGTGTTGGTGATGTGGTTGATGTCAAGGTTTTGAATATCGATGAAGCGAAGAAGCGGATTGGGCTGACGATGAAAGTATGAAGAATATGAAGAGTTTATCTAAGGTGCCGGGCAATGGCCCGCCACCAAAGATAAACTAGTCCCGCTACGCGGGCGCTCTTCATATGGGAAGAATGTCGCAAGCGCCATTCTTCCGGGCTATTTAAGTCGCGCATGGCGCGACATGGATACAATATGAAAGGAAAAATATCTTATGTACAAAGCCAGTGAAAACAGATACGAAAGCATGATTTATAACAAATGCGGCAATAGCGGCCTGCGTTTGCCCGCCATCTCCCTTGGCATGTGGCATAATTTCGGCTCCGTTAATCAAGAAGAAACGATGAAGAAAACACTCTTTGCGGCTTTTGATTGTGGCATCACCCACTTTGACCTCGCAAACAACTATGGCCCGGCTTACGGCAGTGCCGAGGCTAATATGGGGCGTTTTCTGAAATCCGACCTGATGCCTTACCGTAATGAACTGATTATTTCAACAAAAGCCGGGTATGATATGTGGCCCGGCCCTTATGGCGAGGGCGGTTCCCGCAAGTATTTGATCTCCAGCCTTGATGACAGCCTAGTGCGTCTTGGGCTTGATTATGTTGACATTTTTTACCACCATTGCCCTGATTCCGGAACCCCTTTAGAGGAAAGCATGCTGGCGCTGGACGCCATCGTCCGCCAAGGTAAGGCCCTCTACGTTGGCTTGTCCAATTATAACCGCGAGCTGACAGCGAAAGCCCATGCCATTTTGCGCGATCTAAAAACCCCTTTCATCATTCATCAGCCCTCCTATTCGATGCTGAACCGCTGGATCGAAGCCGATGGCCTGAAGGACTATCTGGCCGGAAATGGGATCGGCTGCATCGCTTTCAGCCCTCTCGCCCAAGGCCTTTTGACCGGAAAATACATGAATGGCGTTCCTGCCGATTCCCGGGTCAGCAGCCAGAGCATTTTCTTAAATGAAAGCAATTTGGATGAGAAGACGATGACCACGGTCAAAGCCCTGAACGAAATCGCGGTTGCCCGTGGCCAGTCCTTAGCCCAGTTGGCGCTGGCTTGGCTTCTCAAAGATGGCAAGGTCACTTCTATTTTAATCGGCGCAAGCAAGCCGGAGCAAATCGCGGAAAATGTGAAAGCGCTGGAGAATACCGCTTTCAGCGCGGAGGAGCTGGCGCGGATTGAGGCGGTTTTAGCGGGATAGCAGCAGGTACTGGAAAGGAGATGGGATATAAAAAATGAAAATGAAAATCGGAATTTGCGGATACGGAAATCTTGGCCGTGGCATCGAAGCAGAAATTAACAAAAATGCGGATATGGAATTAGCCGCTATTTTTACCAGGCGGAAGCCTGCCGCTTCCCTTGTGATAAACAGCGATACCCCGGTCATGCATGTGGATGACATCGCGGACTGGAAACACGGCCATAATCAGCCGCGCAAAATTGATATTTTGATCCTCTGCGGCGGCTCCGCCGTTGATTTGCCGGAGCAAAGCCCATTGATGGCCGGACATTTTAACATTGTGGACAGCTTTGATACCCATGCGAAAATACCCGCACATAAAAAGAGCGTCCATGCCGCCGCTGCTGCCGCCGGCAACATTGCCGTCATTTCCGCCGGCTGGGACCCTGGCTTCTTTTCCTTGCTGCGGTTATATTCCGGCGCCATTTTGCCCTCGGGAACATCCGGCAGCTTCTGGGGTTATGGCGTCAGCCAAGGCCATTCCGACGCCGTCCGCCGCATCGCGGGCGTTACCGGGGCGATCCAGTATAGCATTCCCCAGGAAGAAGCCATCGAAAAAGCCAGGCAAGGCAAAGCTGCCAATTTGTCACCCCGCGAAAAACATAAGCGCCTTTGTTACGTAGCCACCGAACCGGATGCCGACCGGGTCCGCATTGAAAAAGAAATCAAAGAAATGCCCAACTACTTCGCCGATTATGACACCGATGTCGTTTTTATCTCTCTTGATGAGCTGACAAAGAACCACTCCCGCTTTCCCCACGGCGGCAAAGTCATCCACACCGGCCAGACCGGGGACGGCAACCGCCAGGCCATCGAGCTGAGCCTGAAGCTGGACTCCAACCCTGAGTTCACCGCCTCGTTTATGCTCGCGAGCGCCCGCGCTGCCTGCCGCATGAGCCGGGAAGGCCTGACTGGGGCAAGAACGGTTTTCGATATCCCGCCCGCTTATTTCTCGCCATTGGGTGATGATGAGATGGTGCGATTGTTGCTGTGAGTGGGGGGGGGTATACTATGATTTCATACGAAAAAGCAATGGAAAAAGCAATGGAAAAAGCTGTGCAATTCGCTGATACAGTGGATAAGTTAAGAATGGCAGCTTGCGGCGTTGATTGCGGCGAATGTGCTTCGTATAAAGTTACAATGGAACAGGACTTGAAAGAAGCAGAAAAATTGGTCGGGTGGTACAGAGATTGCGGATGGATTGAAAAAGATGAAGGCGCGGAAGCGGTATTGAAGAAAAATCCATTGTGCAAAGGTTGCTGGAACGTAACGGAGGACTGTTTTTTTAAGTGCGGCTGCGGCAGCCGTGATTTTCGTGTCTGCTGTACGGAAAAGCAAATAGACCATTGCGGCGAATGTGAGGATTTTCCATGCGAACGCTTTAATGAGTGCGTACAATGGACATCAAGCCACGATACAGTAGAATATTTGTTATCGTTGAAAAAGCAAAAATAATATCATCGAATCAGGGCAAACATGGTAACAAAATATAGCAAAATTTGGGTTATCTTTAATCGGCAATCTTTGCCGATTGATTGCCGATTAAAATCACCAACATTTTCAATAATGTAAAATATTATTTCTTAAAATAATGAATCATTTAATTTGCAAATCTCTTAAATTATATCTAGCATGTCGGTAGTTGTCTGCTTTGGTCACTAATCCACCATCTATGAGTTCTTTCAGAGTATTTCGCATTGTCCTTTGAGAAAGCCCTAAATAATCAGCCAATTGTGCGGTTGTTACATCGCTATGGCTTGCCATAAAGTCAAGCACCATCTGTTTCCTATCGGTGTATTCAATCGGCATCCAATCGGCATCCATTTCCGATTGATTGCCGATTGCCAAAATAATACCGCCGTTTACAGGCCCGACGCCATATTCGGAAAATTCGATAATTTCTAATTCGGCAAGGTGATTGAACTTTTCCGGTTCAATGCCGCGCATATCTTCCTCACGGAAAATAGCTCCAAGAAGCAAATAGTCGTTCGTTGTCATTACATCAAGTTTATCATCACCAATTTTTTTAAGGAGTGCTAACATTCGAGGGTGAATTACTTGGCATTCTAATGTGAGTTTTACACGATAAGCATCCGATCCGGTAAAATGAGGCAAGGGTTTCGCTTCGCGTATTGACTTCTCATAAATTAAATTCATACCCTGCCCTGACCGTTCCACTAGTCCGCAAAGTTGAAAAACATTGGCAATCCGCACGTTTCTGGCTTCTTGCCGGTCAAGTATATTTTCCGCCGTAACACCTGATGGGAAACCGCCTGGGCTTTCGATAATAAGCTTCCTACTATATTGACGGACAAAAACACTGCCGCGTTGATGATAGTTGCGATGGCTGGCGGCATTAAGTAAACTTTCGCGTACCACCTGTTCGTTAAATGTGGAGATCGGGAAAACATGAAACCTGTCCTGATAGTGTTGTTTATCATTGCGAAGATCCACCAGTTCCCATATGCGATCATAATAATTGAAGAACCCTGTGCGAAAATCTTCTCGCTGATTAGCCGGTCCCGATGCCTCAGTCGAACGATACTCGAATACAACCTCGGCAGTCGGAAGATATTCTAAAAGCGATTCGCGTTTTCCAAACAAGATAAGGGCTGCATAGGTTACACCTTTATCATTTACTACATCAGCATCACGGAGTAACTGCTCCACAGATAAACTTACAATGCGCTTAACATTACTGTATTCTGCCCATTTATTACGGAAGATTTCAATGGCTTTGGGGTCTAAATCATCAAGTGATAATCCTTTGCATATATCGCCGGAAAAATCGTGGCCACCTTCGGCGTATATGGAACGACATACTTCCTCCGGCATGGGGATGAGACTGTCGCCATCGCGCCACCATGCTGTACCCTTAAACTGTACCGGTAGTCCAACAGGACGGCTTGCGACTTCAAAAACTAGGACACGCTTGCCCTCATGCTCGTAAAGCTGAAAATCTATACGAACGCGTAACTTGTCCATCAAATGCCTTGCTGTACTTTCTGGTTGTTGAAATGCTTGACTTCCACAACTTTTCGCGGGCGTTTGTCGGTTATGCCGAATACAAGCTGTCCGCCTCCGCAGTTGGACATTGCACATAATCAGTATCAATGGACATCAAGCCACGATACAGTAGAATATTTGTTATCGCTGAAAAAGCAAAAGTAATGTCATCGAATCAGGGCAAACATGATAACAAAAGATAGCAAAATTTGGGCCATCTGGATAAGGCGGTTGTTATTGCATTTTTCCAATTTCATGATACAATTGTTTTAAAGGCGTGGTAAAAGAGTTTCCGGGAGCGCCGATAAGAAAAAGGAGAAAAATTTCATGAAAATAAGAGTCATTGCCATCGTATTATTTGTGCTGTGTTTATCGGCGTGCGGTAATATTAAGGATAAGATTGCCGATGCGGTTGCTGATGCCGTTGGCCAGACGGAAAGCCAGCCGCCGGAGGCCCAGGCCGCCGAAAAAAGCGGCGATTCCGGCCCAGCGGCGGTCCCGGAAGCCGGAAGCTGGACCGGCGGGCCGGACGATTGGGGCAATAGCGTGGGGAATGTCCTTAACCAAGGGTTTGTTGCCGGCAGCGGTGACTGGATTTATTATATAAATATCGGCGGCGATGAAAAATTATATGCCATACGCGCCGACGGCAGCGACCGGCAGCTATTGAGCGATGAGGAAGCGTTTTTTCTCAATGTGGCGGGCGACCGTGTATATTATGTAAACTGCCGGGATTTCCGGATATGCAGCATCCGTATTGACGGCAGCGACCGCCAAGTGTTAAGCGACGATGAAGCGGCCAATGTCATATTGGTTGGCGACCGTCTTTATTATGTAAACTACACCGACGGCCGGAAAATTTACACGATGAAACTTGACGGCAGCGACCGGCAAAAGCTGAATGATGACGAGTCCAGCAATGTCAGTTTGGTTGGCGACCGGATTTACTACAACGCGTGGCAGGATGACGAGATCATCTACTTTTTGTACACGATGAAAACCGATGGCAGCGACCTCCGCAAAATCGATTATAATTTTAGTAACCAGATTATTGCCGAGGGCGACCGTATTTTTTATCTGGACGGCGTGGATTCGGTGATTTACAGCACGGATACCGATGGCGGCGACCGGCGCGTTTTGGAATCGGAACGGACGATGTCAATCAATGTAACGGATGGCCGGATTTATTACAGCAGCTGGGCCGACAACGGAAACATCTACAGCATGAAAACCGACGGAAGCGACCGGAAGCAGCTCAGCAATGATGCCCCGGTTCATGGCGATGAACCGATCATTGCCGTTATCGGCGACCGTCTTTATTTTGTCAATGGCAGTGACGGCTGGAAAATTTACTCCATGCGGCTTGACGGCAGCGACCGGCGGCCTCTGGACGGTTCGGAGGCGGCGACCGCCGGTGATGACGCTGACGCTGACGGCGGGACCGAGCAGGAGATTGCCCTTGTCCAATGGATGATGGCCGGAAAATTCAGCTTTGATTATGATATGTACTTCGGGGACGAGTCGGATTATGAATTTCTTGCGAGCGGCAGCCTATCGATTGACGGTGACAATTACGCGGCAAGAATGGATATGTTCGGCATTTCGACCCGAATCATTCGGACCGGCGGCAGGCAATATTCCGTTGATGATGAAAACAAGCTCATCATGGACTTAACTGGAATGGATCAGGATGATTTCATGAGTGATGATTATTCCAACCTTGTTTTTTCCAGCGCCGGAACCGGCACGGTCCTTGGGAAGAATTTACCCTACCAAAGATATACTGTAAAGGGATCGCCCGGCACGGTTACGTATTACCTTGATGGGAAGGATGTTTACGGCATTGCTTCCGAAGCAAACGGCTTCGGGGTTCTGTTAATTATCAAAAATGTCAAAAACAGCGTTCCCGGTGGGGTATTTGACCTACCTTCGGGCTACATGAATTTAGGCTTGGAGGATTACGGCGGGTTATTTCCGTAACGTGGCGGTTAAGGGGCTGTCCGCATTTGCCCGTCAGAAAGAACGAAAGTGGGAAAGGCCTGGTATGCTTCCAAGTCATTTTCATGGGTGACATAAAGAACCGTTTTATCTTTTGCGTAATGGGCAATCGTTTCGAAAGCCTTCTTTTTCATGGCCGGGTCAAGGTTCGTTAAGGCTTCATCGAACAAGAGGATCTGGCAGTCCGGCGCAAGGGCGCGGGCAATGGCCACCCGTTTTGCTTCGCCGCCCGATATCTGGGCGGGACGTTTGTGTTGCAGTTCCCTGAGCGCCAGGTCATCAATCAGCGCTTCCATCCGATTAAGGGCTTCGTTATCCTGGCGGCGGATGCCGAAGGCAATGTTTGCGCGGACGGTCAGATGGGAAAAAATAGCCGCCTGCTGGAAAACCATGCTGATGCCCCGGCTGTTCGGCGCAAGCTTATCGGCCGGCTTGCCCATCAGGGAGAGATAGCCTTGGTCTGGATTTTCCAGGCCGGCGATGATTCGGAGCAGCGTGCTTTTTCCGCAGCCGGAATCCCCGCGCAGGACATAAAACTCCCCGGTCCCTATTTCAAAAGAAATATCGCGCAAAATCGCGCGTTTTCCGTAATATTTCGTGATGTTCGTTGCTTTGATCATCTTGGTTTCCTCTTGCAGAATGGATTCGCAAATCATACGAGTTTTCCGCGTCGGGCGCGGAACAAATCTTCACTCAGTACCGTTTTCTCGTTTAAAAAAAGATAATTTCCCTACCCCCCAAGCGGCGGCCGCAATGAATGCCGTTACCCCGCCCAGCATAAAACTGAGCCCGGAAACGGAAGCGCCGGAGCCGTAATGCAGATAATTGTAAAGCTTGATTGTCAGCGTGGCCCTGCCGGGCGGGACAACCAATAAGGTTGCGCCTAATTCACCCAGTGAAAGGACAAAGATAATGATGGCGGAAATAACAAGGGCCGGAAGCCGGGCCGGTATTTGGTAGTGAATGAAGAAGTCCCGTCTGGTGCGGGCAAACAGCAGCGCCGCCTCCCGTTCTTCCTTGCTTTCCAGGCGGCGGGAAATGTGCAGGATGATGGCGGCAAAAGGGAAAAACCGCAGCACAAGGGCGAAAACCGGGAGCAGCCGGTCAAAAAAACTGAACGGCGAAAGCGCATACAGCAGGCCAATCCCCACCAGCGCCGGCGGCATTGCGGCAAAAATAAGCGCAAACGGAAGCAAGATGCCCTTCCATTGGCCCATTCCGGCGGCGAAAGCCGTGCCAATTACCGCCGCTGCCGCGCAAATCATGAGACTGTACCCCAGCTCCCGATAAGAGGCCGCAATCGCGGCGAGGTATATATCCCGGGACGTAAACAGCGGCATGATGGTATTTATGATGGCAATCAGCGGAAGCAAGCACACGAAGCCGCCGATAACCTCCAGGGCCGTAAAAAAAGACGGCGGGCCGGACGGCATGCCCTTGTTGCCTTGGGGATTAACCGACCAGACCGATCCAAGCTGGGTAAAAACAACCAGCAGGACAAGCACCGAGGTAAGGAAGATCGGCAAGGCCTGCACCGCCGCGCCCCACCCATCCCCGGTGGCGCTGAACGCCGCAAAAATGTCCAGTGAATAGACAGATACGCCAAAAAGCGAAGGCACGCTATAATCAAGCAGGTTAAGGACCGTTGACAGTAGCCCGATCATCAGCATCAGCGGCACATTCCGGCGGATGACGATTTGCAAAAGGCAAACAAAATCCGAGCGCAGAATCCGGGCCGCGCCGATCTCCGCCGCCGAAACCGCCAGGAAGCCATTGTATATCGCCAAAGCATTCAGCGGCATCAGTTGCAGGGCATAGGTCAGGGCGGCGGCAACATGCGGGGGGATTTTGAACGAAAAAAGCAAGGAATAGGTCAGCGGGGAAAGCGGCAAGGCAAAAAACAGCACCGCCCTGAACCAGCCGGCCTTTTTTAAACGCCAGAGAAAAAACGCCGCGAAAAGACCCAAAAAAAGCGCCATCGCCGCGCCTGACGATGCCAGCGCCAAGCTCCTTACCAGCAACGTCCATCGCCGCTCGTCCCACATATAACCTCCCATGCCTGCCGAAGTCCGTAACCCCCATGTCACGCTTCGCGTGACTTTATCTGATAAACATTTCCGTCATTTCGGTTTTCACTTGTTCAGCAATCTGATCCAGCGCGACAAAGTCCATTTCCATCTTCTTTACGCTGTCCCGTTGCTCCGCTGGCAGGAACCAGCCCACATCGGAAAGGGAGTCCTTCACTTTTTCGCTCGTCAGGTAGGCGACAAAGCGTTCCGCATTGCTTAAATTTTTGGCTCCGTTTACGATGGCGACCGTATTAGGAATAACGAAAGCGCCCATTTCCCCATCCTTTTGGTCAGGATAAATCACGACTACCGGTTTTTGCTCCATAATGGACAAATGGGCATCATCCGTATCGGTAAGGCCAACGGCAATCTCCCCGGCGGCCACCTTGTTACGCACGACCGAATTACCGTCCAGGATGTGGGCCCCGCGTTCCTGCAAGGCGGCAAAGAAATCCCGGCCCCGCGTTTCGCCCCACACCGAATAAAGGGCCGCCGCATGCGTGGAGCTGGTGCCAAAGACAGGGTTCGCAATCGCCACGGACTCATATTTTAAATCCAGCAGGCTTTCAATGGAATCGGGATAATCGGCCGCCGCCACCAAATCAGTATTGACAAGCAGAATCCGCGCCCGCCCGCCGAAAGAAATATAATCGCCGATGATTTCCCGCCGTTTCAGAAGCTCCGTCTGCGCCGCTTCCCCGCTCCAGAAAACATCCGCTTTGGGATTGGCGGCTTCTGCGATCAGCCGGTTTACCAGGCCGGTGGTTTTGGCCGCTTCGACGTCGTAGACCGGCTTTACCCGGATGCCGTATTCTTTTTCGAAGGCTTCCAGGATCAGCTGGGCGATTGGCTGGTCGATGGAAACATAAATAATCAGCTCTTCCCCATTCGCGCAAGATGATAAGGCCACCGCGATAACGGCGACAAGGCAAAAAATGTATTTTTTCATGGTCATTCTCCGGTATATTCGTTCAGAAATTTGACAAAAGCCATTTCGACCTCATTTACATAACCCATGAACAGCACTTCTTTGATCTGGTCGTGGTTAAATAAACAGTTGTACTCGTTGCTTAGGTTCCCTTCCGGGTACAGGCAAGCCACATAGTCATAGATGGCCCCGGTCTGCGCGTGTTTCTGCTTTCTCCCATAAATCATGATCGGCTTTGTCCCCTCGTTTAAGACAACGATGGTGCCGAGCGGCAAATATTCTTTCATAATAACCTCCATGTCGCGCTTCGCGCGACTCAAATAGCCCGAAAGAATCCGTCATTGCGAGGAACGCAGTGACATGCCATTGCAAGCAATGACGCGCAATCCAGACTACGACCCTAGATTGCTTCGCAGGAATGTTTTTTATTCCTTTTGCTCGCAATGACATAATCTTTCACACTATTCCTTTCTCTTGCCTTAGCTTTTTTTCATCGCCCTCGCCCAAGACTCAATCAGGTTCTTAGGATTGAGCCCGGTTGATTCGCCGAAAATCTCCGTGCCAATGGTGAAGATCGGGCCGCCGATTGACCCAAGGACCCCATCAATGAAACAGTATCCCCCCTGCATGATCCAGTCCCTGATGGTTTCATCGAAGGATTTTCCGGCGATCATATTGTCCGTTGCGATATCTATCAGCGAAAAACCGTTGTCCACAAGACCCACCACCCCAATGGCCCGGGCGGCTTTTCCGAGGGGGCTTTTGTTAAATGCGCTGAGGCGGTCCATTTCGGCGATGATGCGGTCGGAATACAGGTCAATGTTTGAAAAGACATGGAACGTAGCTCCGGCAAGCGCGCCGCCGACTGACCAGCCGCCGCGCCAGAAGCCAAGGTTTAAGGCGGTGTCCCGTCCGAGGCTGTTCCACCATTTGGACCAGGTCGCGCCGGCCTCCTTCCAGCCGCCGTCATGGGCATAAGCCACGGTGTGCAGAAAGGGCAAAAAGCCAAGGAAAAACAAAATGAACAGCATTGCCTTGCCGATTTTTTTGCCCGAAAAAACGCCGGTTACTTTGAGAATGAACAAAATCGCAAAAACACCCAGCGTGACATATTGGGCCACCGTGCCGTAGGATTTTGGCTGTAGGATGCCATTCAATAAAAAACCGATCGCCGTGCCGGTCATGAACCCGGAAACCGGCACATAGTCAAAAGGCTTGGGGGTCCGGCGCAAGACCCGGCAAAAATCATCGTGCGTTAATTTGGCAACCAGAAAGAAGTTACAATATTCTTCGGCACTGATGCCGATCAGGATCGCCGCCGCCAGAACGATGAAAAACAGCGGGTTGGGGACAAAGAGGGTCAGGGCAAGCGCCAGCAGGATGCCAACCAGCAATACCGTTACATAAGCGGGAACGCGGGTAATCCGGAGGAAGGTATTTTTTATGTACTGATAACGCAGGTAAAAAAACCTAAGCTTCTGGTCCACCAACTGGAACAGCAGGCCGGCTAAACTGAACGAGGCAATAAACCAGATCAGCTTGCCGGTAAATAATGTCATTCCGGGAATGTTTTTGGTCATGCTCGGCGCAAAATTCAAAAAATATTCCGAGAGGGGCAATCGGTTTTTAAGGAACCCTTCATTCGGGCCAACAAGCAAGAAGGTATGGAGGACAAAGCCGCCAATGCCAATAATTGCGGCCAAAAGCAGCCGCTTCCACCAATTGGCCAAAAAGGTTTTCAGCATGATTGCCAGCAGATTAACCAATGAGGTTGGGGTTACCGGGGTTTTTTTGCTTTTTTCTTTTTTTTCCATACTAACCTCCATGTCGCGCTATGCGCGACTCAAATAGCCCGGAAGAATGGGGCTTTATCCATTCTTCCCGTATGAAGTTTTAATAATACTTAGGTGCGGTTCTTTCGCGCCTTAGAATTATTCT
>Ga0082212_10002886_pt1 | contig 24644 bp, 22 predicted proteins | sample TergutNt197P3_FD_71548 | JGI IMG/M metagenome (GOLD analysis project Ga0082212, IMG submission 71548) | Neocapritermes taracua P3 segment gut microbial communities from Petit-Saut dam, French Guiana - Nt197 P3 | ecosystem: Host-associated > Arthropoda: Insects > Digestive system > Gut ... | reverse complement strand
CGATAACCTCCGGCGGCATTTCGGTGTTTCTGATTTCAAAGTCCTTTATGCTTCCGAAAGGTATTCGCAACAGGTGAGCGACCAACCGCTGTAACAAATTCGGGTTTTTCACGAACAGCAACTTGCACAATATATCGGTCTTGAACGTGTTTTTGAGTTTTGACATAGCGGCACTCCTTAATCCCTTATGACATTATATTACCACATTCTCCGCGAAACCGCAAGTAAAAAATGAAAGACCATCAGCGGGCGCGAAATGCCCGCTGACTCTACTCAAAAGAAGATAAAATCAATCAGAAGGAGATGATTGTATGACCACCTATGGATACGTTTGGGTAAGTTCCGCCGACCAATGCGAGGACAGGCAGATGATAGCGATGCAAGAGCTGAATATTCCCCCGACGCAGATATACATAGATAAAATCAGCGGAAAGGATTTATCTAAAGTAAGATAACGATACATTTTCATCGGGGAGCGCCGTTGGCCTCAGACAACGACGCTCATAACTCTGCATCCGCGAAGTGGGCGATTACACCGACCTCTACAATTACGACCGGGGGCTGGATGTGGATTGTGAGAATGAGGAAGTCCGGGCGGTGTATGAAATCATCCTCGAAAAATACAACTAAACCCAACGCCGAGCGCGTCCCCGATCCGGGGGCGCGTTTCTGTAAGCCGGATGGGACGCGCCAGTTCCGCACGGCCTATGTGAATGTACCCAAGAAGAACGGCATAGGCAGTTTGATGTTAAGTATAACTGCGATACGCCGAAATATTCCGATGAATACGGTTGTGCCGAGGGTTGGATTTACGAAAAGGACATCGCCGCCGTGGTGCTGCTTGCGCTTCAACGTCAAATCATGTTCGCCGACGAAGCGCGAAAAATGCTCGAAGCTAATAATGAGCGGTTGATACCGAATATTGAAAAACTGCGCGGCGAGGTTCTGCGGCTCCAAAAGCTGATAGAGAAAGCCAAGACCGGCAAGATGGGGCTTTGGGAAAAGTATCACAACAGGGCTATATCTGCGGAAGCGTTCCAACGTGAAACCGAAAAAGCCAACGAGCAGATAGAAAAATACACCGCGAAGATACCCGAAATCCAAGCGCGGATACATGAGCTTGAAATGGAAACGGGGCGCGAGAATTTATTTGTTGAACGGTTCAGTCGGCAGGTCGGCATACAGGAACTCACGCGGAAAACGGTGGACGAGTTTATCAGCGAGGTGCGGGTTTACTCTGCTGACCGTATTGAGGTCGTTTTCAACTTCGCCGACGAATACGCCAAGATTGCCGCGCTGTTTGATAAGCCAAAACGGAAACGCAAAGCATCGTAGTAAAAAAGGTTTCGGGCGGTTGTTCAATACCGCCCGAAACCGTCTAAAAAAATCTTAAATATTTTTGCGGTTTTTACTTGACACAAGCTGACGATGGGTACTCTGGGACAAATTTTGACCGCCCTGGGTGGCAGGAATTGGTATCCCGCATTGAGAACGGCGAGGTTTCTACGCTGATTCTCAAAGACTCAAGCCGTATGGCTCGCAACTACCTTCAGGCCGGATTATACCGTCAAATGTTTCAGGAAAAAGGCGTCCGCCTGATATGTATTAACGACGGCACCGATACGGCTTTGAAAGAGGATGATTTTCTTCCGTTCAGGGAAATCATGGCAGAATGGCACGCCCGCGACACATCGAGAAAAATCAAATCCGTCATCACCGCCAAAGGGAAAAGCGGGAAACCGACAAGCAACATCGCCATATACGGTTTTATAAAAGACCCTGACGATAAAAACCGCTGGTTGATTGACGAACCCGCCGCCGCCGTGGTCAGGCGTATCTTTCAAATGACGATGGACGGTATCGGCCCGTATGAAATCGCCCGGACGCTGACAGAAGAAAAGGTGGAGCGCCCCTCGTATTATCTCGGTTCGCGCGGGCGCGGAAAGCACAAAAACAGTTATGACGGCGAGCATCCGTACACATGGTGGTGTTCCACCATCACGCACATACTCTCCATGCCGGAATACTGCGGGCACACGGTTAATTTCAGAACACGGCGCGAGAATTTCAAGAGCAAAAAAGCGACACAGATACCGGCGGAGGAATGGCTGATTTTTGAAAATGCCCATGACGCGATTATCAGCCAAGAGGTCTTTGATACGGTGCAGAAACTGCGCGGCACTCCGCGCCGCATTGACCGTTTCGGAGACGCCAATCCCCTCACGGGACTGCTATGGTGCAAAGACTGTGGGGCGAAGATGTACAACCACCGTAAGACAAAGCCGACGCTCCATAAAAATGGGAACGGTAAAACATACGAAGAGCGGCCGCAGGACATCTATCAATGCTCGGCGTGGAAGCTGAATAAAACGAAGTTCGCCGCCAAATGTTCCGCGCATCATATCCAAACGAAAGCCGTCCGCGAAATCATTCTTGAGGTTCTCCGAAAGACGGCGGGATATGTCCGTGACCATGAAGATGAGTTTGTGGAACTTGTCCGCGCGTCATCAGCGGTGAAGCAGGGCGAAACGGCGAAGTCGTATAAGAAGCAAATCGCCAAAAATGAAAAGCGCGTTGCCGAACTCAGCAAGGTGTTCCGCAGTCTATATGAGGACAAGGCTCTCTGTAAATTATCGGAGGAGCGGTTTGAGGAAATGACCGCCGGATATGAGCAAGAGGAGGCTGACCTCAAGGCACAAACGGACAGGCTTCAATCTGAACTGGACGCTTTCAACAGCGACAGCGTTCGCGCCGATAAGTTTATCGAACTTGTGCGACGGTATACGCGGTTCGAGGAGCTGACAAACGCTATGATAAATGAGTTTATCGAGCGCGTGGAAATCCACGAAGGCGTGTGGTCTGAAAGCGGCGGTCAATACAAGGGAACGCGTCGTCAGGATGTTGATGTTTACTTAAAATACGTCGGCAAGTTCATCGCCCCTGATATGCGCTCGCAAGAGGAAATCGAAGCGGAGCGCATTGCCGAAGAAAAAGCGGAACGGGAGCGCACCCGCCGCCGCGAAAACGCGCGAAAGAGAACAGAGGAAAAACGCGAAGCCGAAGCCGTGCCCGCACCGCCGAAACCCGCCGCGTAATTTCTCCCCCCGCAGGTAATCCCGCGACCGCAGTCGCAAACAAAAACGGAGTATGTTGCCGCAAGGTGATATGCTCCGTTTTTGCGTTGACGGAGGAAATGTACAGCGCTGTGCGGTGAACATTTACGATGGCAACGGCGCTGTCCGCAGACAGCGCAATCCCCCGCGGGAGCGCCCACGGCACTATCTCGCTTGCGAGATAGTGTATGAGTGGGTCACACACTATCTTCGATAGGGTGTGAAAAACGCGGTAATCGCAGCACTTGTCGGCGATAATTCCGCAATCAGTATAACACGCCGACAGCCAAAAATCCACAACAATATTTTGAGAGGAGCTTTGATTTATATGAGCGACAAACAACATTTTACCATTGTCCGCAATGCTGGCTACACCGCGACGGAGTTCAAGACGCGCCAGCGTCATAACGAGCGTCAGAATGAGAATTATCATAACGGCGACATCGTGGCAAAGCGGTCGGAGCTGAACCACCATTATCTGCAATATCGTTTCCCCGACGGCAGCCCCGTGACCTATGAGGAAAGGTTTAATCAACTGCTCACTGGCGACATAATCGCCAAGCGCGGATTGAAGCCGGACGCGAAGGTTTTTGCGGAGTTGGTGTTCGGTGTGAACAGCGAATACTTTGAGCAAAACGGCGGATATGATTATGCCGTGAAATTCTTTGATGAAGCATACCGTTTGGCGGTCAAGGAAGTCGGCGATGAACGGTACATACTGTCCGCCGTCCTCCATGCCAACGAGCGGAACAAGGAAATATCGGAGCGGCTTGGGCATGATGTTTTCCATTATCACCTGCACGTCATGTATGTCCCTGTTGTTGAGAAGAAAGTGTACTACCGCAAGGATATGAAGGACAAAGAAAAAGCGGGGACGCTGAAAGAGGTTATTCCGCAGATTTCCCATTCCAAGAAGTGGCCGATTAAAGTCCCGGTGGAGCGCGACGGAAAAACAATCACGGTCAATTCCTACTCGCTTCTTCAAGACCGTTATCACGAGCATATGGCAGCGGCGGGATTCCCCGACCTCCAGCGCGGTGAGCGCGGCTCGACGGCGGAGCATTTGGACGTGCTGGATTTCAAAATCCAACAGGACAAAAAGCGGCTTGCCGATGTTTCCTCGCAGGTGGAAAAGAAGGAACTCCGGCGCGATAAACTGGATGAGCAAATCACCGTCAAGGAAAAGGCGAAAGCGACCATCAAAGAGGTTGACTCGATGGGCAAACCGCAGACAATCGGCAACGGCTTCATTGTTACTGCTGACGAGTTGAAAAAACTCAAATCTCTTGCGAAAAAAGGCGTTGGCATTGATAAGCGGGCGGAGGAATACAAAGAGAAAATCGCCGCGCTGGAAGTGAGCATCCGCGACCTGAAAAGTCAGATAACATCATTGGAATCAGATGTCAGAGTTATTGCCCGTGACCGCGATACTTGGAAAGCCAATTACGACCGTCTTTGGGGTGAGGTCAAGGACTTCATCAAGGCTATCCGAACCGCGCCGCAGAGGTTACTCGCGTTCATCCGAGAAAACATACAGCAGAATAAAAATCAGGAGGTTTCACGGTGATGGAAAACAACATAATTTCCCCGGTCTGGGCGGCGAGTGTTCCCGATAAACCGCTTGACTGGTTTTATCCCAACGTCTTTGTTCGCGGGGAGCTGAACGGCATACAGGGGATGCCGGGAGACGGCAAGACGTGGCTCATGTGTGAAATCGCCGCGCAGACGAGTATTGGCGGTATTGTGCAGGGCGTTGTTGACGAAAGCGACTGCGCCGAACTGCCCTGCGGGAATGTGCTGTACCTACCCGGCGACGACGCGCCCGAACGCATCAAGGAACGGCTTGTTTCACGCGGTGCTGACCTCTCTAAAGTCGCGTTCGCGCCGGACGGCAGTCTGCCGCAAATAGGCTCGCCGGAACTGGAGCAGCTTTTCGAGCAAACCGCGCCAACATTATGCGTAATTGACACGCTCCAACATTTTTGCGGCAAGGCGAGCGCAAGCGATATGACAGCGATTACAACGGCGTTACAGCCGCTCCAAACACTGGCGCGGAAGCACAATACCGCTGTCGTAGTTATAATGCACGTTTCAAAACACGCGGCGACGGGCAACGGTGGCGACAGTACGAGTTACCCCATCGGCAGTTACGCGATTGCGGGCATATATCGGACGCTATGGACGCTTGGGCGGCTGAAAGAAGTTGACGGCAAGCCATCGCCGACCCGTGCGCTGTGCCAATCGAAAAACAATTACGCCGAGTTTGACCCGCCCGCGCTGTTGTTTGAACTCCGCGACGGTTTCCGATGGGTCGGTGTGGACGCGGATTTGACAGCGGAGGATTTGTACAATAAATCCAAGCGTCAGCGCGGCAGACCTGCGTAGAAAAAAGATGGGGTGAAGTCTGAAATTCTGCGCTTGCTTGACGGCGGCGCGGCGATTCCGTCTGCGGAGCTTGAAGTGGAAGTGTGTGCCGCGACGGGTTGCCACGCTAACACGTTCGCCGCTGTGAAAAAGGAGCTTGGTGTGGAGAGCTATCAGTCCGGGCGGCAATGGTTCTCGCGCCTGCCCGGTCAGAACACAGAAAATGCTCAGGACACAATAAATGCCGTGGAGCCGGAAAGCCTGTAATCACAGGCTTTCCCCGCGGGTCAGGAGGGTCAGACCACAATAATTGCCACGGCATTATGAATTATTGTGGTCTGACGGGGGTGGGGGGGCGTACACGATGTATATCGGTGCTTAACATTTTGGTTTTTGATGTGTCCGTAGTATATGCTGAGCGAGGGCGTGGTGTAAGAATTAAAATATTTGAGCAACTGTTCTTTTGGTATCACTATCAGGAAGCCCCATCCTCTTGAAAAAGCAAGCATACACAAGAGCAAATAATGGCAGATATAGTTTATCACTATCTCCCCATTCAATCGTGCCAGAATGTGTTTTCATGTTTCTTAGTTTCACAAAACTCCCTATGCTTTCAAGTGTAAGTTCGGGACAAGACCATTTTTTTGCGATGGAATCAACTATATCTCTGTTTTCATTGTATAGAAAGAATATTTTGTCTTTCAATGTATAATCTAAATATTGAAATGCGCTGCTTATTGTCGTTTGGTTATAAACATCAATTTCGGTGTGTGTGTCAAGAAAATGTGCGATTGTAGAGTTAATTTCTTTTTTCAATTCTTCAATTGCTGAATCCTTCTTAGGCTTTCCCTTTACTTTATTATACTCGACTTCTAACGCCGTACATAAATCCTGCACATTTGTAATGGTGATACGAGATAGGTTTTTATTACTCCGAGGGAGCAAACTCAAAATTGCATCCGCTTCATTTTTACTAACCATTTCTATCATATGAGGTAAATAAGGGGTAAAAGCACCAAGGGAAATAACACTGTGGTATTGGCGTTTTGAATAATCGTCAAAACCATCATTAACTCTGCAAATGCCTGTTTTAACAAATTGACCGGAATTGTTTTTTTGATGCAGAGATACAGAAAAACCAATATTATTTTGCCTTGTTAATAATGCTAAAGCGGAACGTATTACTATGTAATGCCGTTCTATTGATGTAAAATCTTGAGGATTCTCAAATTCCAGGCGAATAATTGAAGCCAAAGAACCTATTTCTGTAGTTTTTAGGTTTTCTTCTCCGCTGTTTTGTGAAACTGATATTGTTACTTTTATCTTTTGCTCGTCAATGATGACATCAGCCGTGTGTGTATATTCGCTGAATGGTTTTATCTCGATTGTACGCGCGCCACTTGAACTATTTGCGTACTCATTGATTTCATCGCGGCTTTTACGTTTAAGTGCAACAATCTTTGGATTATAAACATCATTAATATTTCCACCTACAAATGCGATTGCATCAAACTTCGTCCAATCTTTGGTAAGTTGTTCGTAGAATCCGTGCATATTCCCTACGCTCTGAATAACAATCGGCGCACCAAAACTGGTGCAGTTCCAAACCCCTATCACATCTTTGAAATCTGTTTGGCGGAGTAACGCTATTTCGTAATTCCATTCATCAACCCCAAATAAAAATTCTGGTGTTTCTGCCTTTCGTCTTTGTATATTCCACACGCTGCTCCCAATGCTTTTGCTATCATCGTGAGCAGGAAGCAACTTCACAGTATGACCTGTGACGCTACAAACAAAAACATCATCGTCAATACTAATATAGCCACAAAAGCTGTGAGGTATTTCTCTCATAAAACAGCGTCCTTTCTCGTATTTATTCCAACGATGCTCAACCCGCTAAAATTTTTGCTTGTAGACTTATTGTCTGTAGACTTATTGTGTTCGATATGTAAAAATAGGGGTGGTATTTTTTATCTAAGAGGTGATAGCATGAGCTTGATTCATATTTTTGCGACTAATCTTAGAAAATATCGAACAGAGCAAAATATGTCGCAGGAGTATCTCGCGGAACTGGCTGGATTACACCGAACATACATAAGTGCTGTAGAGCGTGAGCAACGAAATATATCCATTGAAAACATTCAACGCATATCTGATGCTTTGAAAATCGAGCCGTATCGCTTGTTTATTGAAGAATCGGATTAATTTTGATTAACGAGGATGGTTTGATTATGCCAAATATAGAAAGAAAAAGCAAGGCGCGGATAAAACAATCGGCACTGCTTCCACCCAATCCTGAACCTAATGCTCTTGTAGATAGGGACGTGTGGATTGAACAGGCTTCTCAAGGATTTATAACAAACAGTAGTGCCAACAAAGGTATATACAGAGTTATCCTCGAAACATTATGGCCCAAAGGTCATGGTATTCCTGGACCCGTTATTGACAGGGACTCTATTCGTAGAGCCGTTGATAAGGCTAAAGGAAAGCCCTATTTGGATGTATTTCGTCGTCTACGCGAATTGCAAGGTGACGAAGGATTTCTCGGCGTTGTTAAGCAAGGCAATCAGTATCAACTTATTGACTTAAATGTTTATGCCAAGAAAACGCCACGAGCACAACTACCTGATGATAAGTGGAGTTTGGTAGTTGCACACTATAATAATGTTTGCGCCGTTTGCGGAAGTGTTCCCGACGAAAAGGGCTTCCAGCAAGACCACAAAGTTCCTCGTGCGCGTGGCGGAACAGATGCTACAACAAATTGGCAACCCCTTTGTGACTCATGTAATAATATGAAAAGTGTTGCGTGTAGGGCGTGTAAAGAAGATTGTACAAAATGCGGTTACGCTTATCCTGAGTTTTATAAACCGTTAAAATTACCGGGGTCTACTCTTCGTCTGTTACATCAGTATACGAATGAACGAAAACTTGACGCTAACGTATTGGTTTCTGACTGGATACTCGAAAGAATAAATGCCAAGTAAGGTTTATTAAGAGCCTGAAAACAGGATGTTCTAACATTTATACAGCCGCGTTTATATGTTTTTTGTTGCTATTCCCGGTATTTACTTATAGCGACATCGTTGGCTAAAACCATATTTGTAATTCTATCTAAAGCCATTCCTAAAGCTCGCCCTACGAGCGGGGGGATGGCATTACCAATTTGTGCATTTCTCGGAACGTCAATACCTCGTGCAGGGCCATTTAATGTATAACGACCATAAAATGCAAAATCATCAGGGAACGATTGCAACCTCGCCATTTCTCTGAGTGTCACAACTCTTGCGTGTTTATAATGGATTAGTTCCTCGGGAGCCGTTGTTAATGTGGAAGAGGGTTTACTTATGTCAAGCACAAAACGTTTGTTAGAATGGCATCCGTTTTCATACAAAAACTCCTTGCTTAACCGCCCTACAGGTTGCGTTTTCAGTGCTTTTTTATAAAGCTCTATGGTTTTATTGCTGTGGTTATTAAAACGATGACAGTTAGGGATTATTTGTGGAGAAATATTTTTTCTCATCAACTCTTGGTATGTGCTTTGCACAGGAAGATATTCGCACGTTTTATATCCATGAAACTCCGGGTCATCAACTTGACTATCCCCAGCTAAATCGCTAATAGCCTCTCCAACATTGACGTATCTATCGGTCGAAAGTCGTAAAGCAGTTCGTTGCTCCTTTCCAACTACATTCAACGCATCATGTAATAATGCTTCCGCAGAAAGCGAACCGGCAAAGTCTTTCGATATTGCAAACAGGATGATACGCTTTCTTATTTGAGGTACACCATAATCAGCCGCATTGATAGTCACCTTCCCGACATTATAGCCGAGTTGCTTCATCTCTTTTATTGCGTCTTCCGCGACGCTTATTGACATTCCATCTATCGGACTATTGACAAATTTCCGTTCAAATCCGCCAACGTTTTCGATAATACCATAAATTGGTCGTAATAGGCCAATCGCTTGAACTTGCTTAAATACAAGGAAGTTGCGTGGGTCATTGCCATTACGAGCGCCTGCCACTGAAAAGCCCTGACATGGCGGTCCCCCTGCAATAAGTGTTACGTGTCCCTTATATTTTTCAATATGTTTAAGAGTGGTTGAATCCTCTAATACATCCTCAATAGAATGAGCGTCTTTACTTAGCCAATTTGGCCAATCCTTATAATGTCTATAGGGCGCATCATTAGCAACAAGATTGTGATAGAACGTTGAATAAGCCATAGGATCCTTTTCTATGGCAAAAATACCTTTCCAACTGGCGAAGCCTAATCCTAAAGACAAGCCGCCACATCCGGAAAAAAAGTCGATATATGTTTTTGCCAACGCGGCGACTTTATCTTTCTTCATGGCAAGACCTCTTTTTCAATAACGCTTTCGAGTTCTTTCAATTTTGCGATTACTGTGTGACCGGTTGTCGTCACTATGTAACCGCTTTTTTTATTATTTATTGCAACACAATTTGCATCTTTGAGATTTTCAATCCAATGAAATATTGTCGTTGCACTTACACCATATGCTTTTGCCAATTGCGGCTGCGACATACGGACAACTTGATTCCCGTTCAACTCTACACATGGCTGTTCAACGAGCCATTGCAAAAAACGATACTCTTTTGAAGTAAACAAATTTATTGGTTTTTCAGCCATCAGAGCATCACCTCTTGTAATATACTGTTTTTATTTATATTAAAATAAGCCAACGCACAAGTCTATTATACTATAAATATTTGTAGTGTCAAGAAATATTTCTTTATCGCCATTTGACCTCTTGACAACGAGTTACAGAAGAGAAACGAAACCCCGCCGATGGCGGGGTTTTTTGTATGTGTAGGGGCGGTCATTGGCCGCCCGTGTTACCCAACCGAGGTGTTTTGTAAATTTTAACCGCGCGGATGCGTTATAAGCCTTGATATCGGCTGACCTTTTGCGAAAAATTTGCTCTCATACTCCGTCATCGGTTCATCGGCGGCACGCAACGGGTCGCCGTGCCAGTCCCTTGAAATCTCCGGAATTTCCCATCCCGATGCTTCGAGTTCCTCAAGGGTAAACTCAAAAAGCGGCACATTGTCGGTTTTGAAGACAAGTATGCCGTTGGGTGATAACAGTTTTGAATATATACTTAAAAAGTTTCGGTGTGTAAGGCGGCGTTTGCCCTGCTTTTTTTTATGCCACGGGTCGCAGAACTGAATATAAAGGCGGTTTATTGACCCCGGCGCGAACCATTGCTCCAGCTCCGCCGCGTCACGGCGTATGAACCTTATATTCTGAATGCCGTCCGCGCGTTCCGCCGCAACGACTATAGCCTCGGATATCCGTTCAATCGCGGCGACAAAGATATTTTGGTTTTCCCGTGCCGTTGCCGTAGCGAACGTTCCCATGCCGCAACCCAGTTCGACCCACAGCTCGCGCTCGCCGCGTACCGTGTGCAGCTCCTCGGGTGTTTCGCAGAACATATGGGATACGGCATCAAGCCGCGGAATCAGATTTTTCTTTTTCCGCATTCGCATACTGTACAAACTCCTCTAACGTCCAGCCGTTGTCATAAATTATCCGCGCTATGTCGCAGCCGACATACCTGAAATGCCACGGTTCGTAGATAACTCCGGTTATATGCGTAGTATTGTCAGGGTATCTGAGTATGAACCCGTATGTATGCGCGTTATCGGCGAGCCACTTTCCGGCGGAAGTGTCGCCGAACGAGCGGGTCAGCGAGCCGTTGGCTATATCAACCGTGTTGCCCAGCTGGTGTTCGCTCTGCCCCGGGCGGGCGACCACACGCGCCGCCATTTCCCGCGCCTTGTCGCCGTATGTGGATTTATAGGCGTTAACCTTGCGCTCATGCAAAGTGTGCTGAGTATCGAATGAGCGGTACGCGCTCTGTAGGCGCAGATATTTATGACCCGCAGCTCTAGCGGCATCCATGAGCTGAAGGTATGCGTCAAGCGTTTCCTGTTCGAGGTAAAAATATGTACCCGGGACATTAACTAAGTCGGGGACATAATCCCTCGGTGTGTTATTCTCAAAGTTCGCAATCACGGGGATGTCGTATGCGGTCAAATCCATGGGGTTCGCATACGGGGGCGGTTGGGGTATAACCAATGATGTAATTGCAAGTATCGAGAAGAGTAACTTCATATTGGCTTCTCCTTGATGTTTACATAATATATGTTATTGTAACATATTATGTCAATATGTGTCAAGCCTTTTGACGGTATTTTTACCGCCCCTGATTTTTGACCGCATATTATGTAGGGCGCGATGTCCTCACCGCGCCGCGTTTCCCCGTAGGGAACGCCGCCCTCGGCGTTCCGTTATACACAAAACGGCGTGACGCGGGCGGACGAACGGCCGCCCCTACGGATTTATAAATTTCAGCCATTCACCTATCATAGTATCCATATTTGCGCCATATATATCTTCCATCAGGTTAATATCATCAAAAAATCGCATGAAATCCTCTTTTGTACCCTTATGCTCCAATAAGTAGTAAATAAATGAAGCGGCTGTTTCGTATGACATTAACTGCGGATAAACCGCTCCGAACTCATCCTCGTTCTCGAAATTTTTATGAAATTTGAACATCTTCAGAGCTGCCTTATGTAAATAATTTTCCATATTTTCTTTGCTCTTTCCGTATCTGTTCGTATCATACTGATGATTAGTTTCCAGAAAGAACAAATAATCGATTACGTTACAAAGACCTTCCTCTAAAAACATTGGGCCGTTTTCATTCGGCAACGGAAAATTTGACATACGACCCTGCATTCGCAGAATTGAATGCGTTGTCTCGTGAACAATTATTGACGGCGTAAGTTTATTACTCATGTTGATAAATACCTCGCCTTCAAACGCGCCACCGCCGTCCCATATTCCTTGTATAAATGAATCCGGGTTTGTCTTAGATTTATATTTTTTATTTCCGAAAATAAAGGCAATCGGTTTCTCCTCGGTATATCCCAGCCAGTCTTTCGCGAATTTTAGCCCATCTTCACTTACGGAAATAAGTTTCTGCATAGATTTATCAGTCCATTTCCCCGGAGTAAAATAATACTCCCCACGTCCGCCGTGCGAGAAATACATCACTTCTTCGGTAATATAACCGTTAAGAAACTTGTAAAGCTGATTGTCCGCGAATTGTATGTTGTCAGGCAAGCTCTTATCCGCGCAAGCGGTCAAAAAAAACGTAACCAGAAAAACTGTTAAAACTCTTAATCGTTTCATTGTACTCCTCCAACAAAATTAATATTTCTATTTATTATAATATAAGAATATGTACATAATATTAAGGTTTTCTTACAGTTTTCTTACAATTACGCTTGTGATAATTAAAAATTTCTTACAAATAGATGTAGGGCGCGGTGTCCTCACCGCGCCGTGTTTTCCCGTATGGAACGCCGCCCTCGGCGTTCCGTTATACACAAAACGGCGGGACGCAGGGTGACGCGGGCGGACGAACGGCCGCCCCTACGAACGGGGATTGAAACGGGGTAACGCGGGCGGGTATGGAAACCCGCCCCTACTTTTTCTTAATGGGTATCCAAATTTCGCTGACACCGTTGCCGGAATCCCCTCTGCCATAGCCATAGTACATCTCAAATGACGGGGCTTCGGCCTGTTCGTATTCACTGGTTGGAAACCATTCCGAGTAAATGCGCCGCCATATGTCGTGCATTTTGTTGTTCGATCCGTCTGCCGCAGGAAAGATTGCCCATGTCTGTGCCTGAACACTCAACCGGGTATAGTTTTCCGGTATTTCCAAACCCGGCGGCGTGTAATAGCAAATCATGTACTTAAAAGTCGTGTCGGTGTGTCCGAACAGTGCCGCGTGATACCATGTATCATGCGGTCTGCCCAATAAGTCGTTAAAACTGTCCCACGTCCCTTTTTCCAACTCTTTTGTAACAAACTCCGACACATCGGTGAACGCCTTTTCCATGTTCGAGCCGACGGTGCCGTAAACGCCGAACACCTCAAACGCTTCTCTCTGTTCAATGCGATAGTTCATTTCAACATCTCCTTTAATTGTGATATGAAAAGTCATCTTGGGATAGGCTTTAAGCGAAACGCCAATATCACGCGCGGATACGGGCATAACTCCGTGCAGTTTTTTGAACGCCCTGCTGAACGCTTCCGGCGACTCGTATCCGTACTTCATCGCCGTGTCGATAACCTTGCAATTCCCGGTTTGCAGCTCGAAAGCGGCTAATGTCAACCGTCTGCGCCGGATGTATTCCGATAGCGGAACTCCCGTGATGTATGAAAACATCCGTTGAAAATGATAGGTTGAGCAACACGCGATTTGCGCGGCGCGGTCATAGGAAATTTCATTCGCCAAATGCGTTTCGATGTATTCTATCGCCGCGTTCATATTATCAAGCCAATCCACTAAATTCCCTCCCTTCAAAATGAATACTACCACAATGAAAATGTCCGCGCCTTGCATTTCATGCACCAAATTATCATGATTCGTAACCGTATTGAAACGGCGTGCCGGGGTCGTCACGCCCTACACATATGCCGCCCCCTCACGGGGGCGGCATAACAAACAATATTATTCTATTTTTTCAGTTTTTCAACCATATCCGTTCTCTCCCACGGCAGGTCAACGTCTGTTCTTCCGAAATGCCCGTATGCGGCGGTTTTGGTATAGATTGGCCGCCTCAAATCGAGATGTTCGATTATAGCGGCGGGACGCAGGTCGAACACGCGCGTAATGAGTGCCGACAGTTCCGCATCGGGCATAACGCCCGTTCCCGAGGTGTCCGCCATGACGGACACGGGACGCGCAACCCCTATGGCATAGGCAAGCTCGAGCATACAACTCCGCGCAAGCCCTGCCGCCACAATGTTTTTAGCAATATAACGCGCCATATAAGTGGCGGAGCGGTCAACCTTTGTCGGGTCTTTGCCGGAGAACGCGCCGCCGCCGTGCGGCGCGTAGCCGCCGTAGGTATCAACGATTATTTTGCGTCCCGTAAGTCCCGAATCGCCGTGCGGTCCGCCGACTACAAAACGCCCTGTGGGATTGACATAAATCTTTGTATTCTTGTCAATAAGTCCTTCGGGAATTATGGGCTTTATAACAGTTTCAAGAATCCCCTCGCGTACTTTTTTAATATCGGCTTTCGCGCTGTGCTGAGTGGAAACAACAATAGCTTCACAACGCGCGACTTTACCATCGCCGTCATACTCAATCGTCACCTGTGACTTGCCGTCCGGCAATACCCAATCCAGAATCCCCTGTTTTCTCACTTCGGCAAGCCGTTGAGTGAGCTTGTGCGCCCATGAAATAGGCGCGGGCATAAGCTCCGGGGTCTGGTCGCAGGCGTAGCCGAACATCATGCCCTGATCGCCCGCGCCCACGCGCTCATAATCATCGCTGCTGCTCTTATACTCATATGATTTGTTAACGCCCATAGATATATCCGGGCTTTGCTCGTCAATCGCAGTCAAAACGGCACAGGATTTGCCGTCAAACCCCTGTGAATGGTCGTTATAGCCGATACGGCTGATTGTGCCGCGCACAACCTCGGGTATGTCAACATAGCACGATGTGGAAATCTCGCCCATGACGAGAGCCATTCCGGTTGTGCAGATACTCTCACACGCCACACGCGCGTTAGGGTCTTTGGCTATAATCGCGTCAAGCACAGAGTCAGATATCTGGTCGCACACCTTGTCCGGATGCCCCTCGGTAACAGATTCTGATGTAAATAATTTCAAAATTTTATCCTCCTTTTTTGTAGGGCGCGCCCTTTGGTCGCCCGTCCATCACCCAAACAAATATTTGTGCTGTTCCTCTGTCAATACATCCAACCCGATGTTGCAGGCGGAGAGCTTAATAGCGGAAACTCTCGCGTCAATCTCAGGTTCAACGTCATATACGCCTTTTTCAAGTTTTGTGCCGTGTTTGGCGAGATATTCGAGAGCCAGAGCCTGTACCCCGAAGCTCATATCCATAATTTCTACCGGATGCCCGTTTCCTCCCGCAAGGTTCACAAGCCTTCCCTCACACAAAACGTTTAGAATTCTGCCGTCCGCCTGAACATAACCCTCGATTTGCGGGCGGCGCATTATACGTTCCTTGGAGTTGTTTCTAAGCCATGCCACATCGACCTCACAGTCGAAATGCCCGGCGTTTGACAGGAAAGCGTTGTTTTTCATCTTGGCGAAGTGGCGGTCAACAATAACGCCCTTGCAGCCCGTGATGGTGCAGAAAAAGTCGCCCAACGGAGCGGCATCGTCCATTTTCATAACGCGGAATCCGTCCATGACGGCCTCTATTGCCTTAACCGGGTCGATTTCAGTCACGATGACATTCGCGCCCAACCCGGCGGCTCGCATCGCAACGCCGCGTCCGCACCAGCCATAGCCGGCAACGACAACGGTTTTGCCCGAAATTTGTATGTTTGTGGTCTGCATTATGCCGTCCCAGACGGATTCACCCGTACCGTAGCGGTTGTCAAAGAGGTGTTTCATGTCCGCATCGTTGACGGCGATAACGGGGAAATTGAGCTGTCCTTTCGCGGCGCGTTGTTTGTGAAGCATAACGCCAGTGGTCGTCTCTTCCGTTGCCCCGATAAGACGGTCGCTGAACTCGCGGCAGCTTCCGTGCAGTATATCCGTTAAATCGCCGCCGTCGTCAAGTATTAAATGCGGGTGGCAGGACAGAGCCGCCGTATGGTGTTCCTTGTACTCCTCGGGTGTGCAGTTGTGCCACGCCCAGACATTAACCCCCAGAGTGGAAAGTCCCGCGCAGATGTCGTCTTTCGTTGAAAGCGGATTACTGCCTGTTACATGGACATCCGCGCCTCCGGCTGCAAGAAGCAGAGCGAGGTTTGCCGTCTTCGCCTCAAGGTGGACGCTTACGGTAATGGATAACCCTTTGAACGGTTTTGTTTTGGAATATTCTTTCTCAAGCTCATTAAGCACAGGCATGAATGACTTGGCCCATTCGATTTTGCGCCGCCCCATCTCCGCCAAGCCAATATCACGAATAATACTCAAGGCAAGACCCCCTTAATATTGTTTGAGGCTATTATATACAAAGGGATTGAAAATGTCAAACATTGTAGAGCGGAAATTTGGGGGTACATAATCTTACATCTCCGATTCCGTCAGTAATTTCTTAGAAACAAACGAGATAGCAACGGTAAAAAGGCAAGCACCTAAGACCGGAACGTACACCAACCCGCTGAATTGCTCGAACGCAATGCCGTACATCGCCATACCCAACGGGGCGGCGCACTGCGCCACCGCCATAATGATAGCCATAACCTTGCCTAACATTTCGTTCGGCGTTACTTTTTGAACCGATGTAATGGCGAAAATGTTGATTGCCGTAATCAAAACCATAACGACCGCGTTGAACCCCATCAGTATGCCAAATGACGGCCAGTATCCCGCCCCTAAAACCAAAGGCGTGACCGCAAATGCCATAGGCAGCATGACGGCCGCTATGACAAGCAAAACCTTATATAGGTCGGAAAGAACCAGTTTCTTGGTAATCACCCCGGTCAGAACCGCGCCGAGTATGGTGCTGAACTGCATCAACCCCATGCCGATTCCGTACATATTCTCGCTGCTGTCCAGTGTGATACGGAGTATGTAAGGAATCCCAACGATGAAGAACGGCGTTAACAGCATATTAAGACCCGCGGCAAGTATAATAATCTTGCGGATTGCCGGTTTTTCCCGGACAACATAGCGCAGTCCCAGCTTCATGTCGTCTATGATGGTGGGAACAAGTTTTTTCTCACGCGCCTGTTTGACAAACGGGATACGAATAAAAATTTCCATGACCGCCGACAGGAAGAACATCACACAGCTTGCGGCAACCAATGCGTTCAGACCGACAATACCGTACAGCACCCCGCCGAGAACGGGACCGAGCAGGCCGGACAGCGCACCCACCCCGGTAACGACACCGTTGCCGGAGGCAAGCTGTTCCTCAACAACCAAAACCGGGACGCTCGCCTGCACGGTGGGTTGGTACATGGAACTGATGACGGACAGAACCGCGAGTATGACACCAATCACGGCAATGGGCGCGTTTCCCGTACTAAGCAGGAAGATTAAAACCAGTACGACCGCGCCGCTTGAAAAATCGAAGATGACCATTAGATTTCGGCGGCTGAAACGGTCGGCAATCGCGCCGCCGAGCGGTGTAAACATTATTGCGGGAATCGCCGACACCGCAATCAGCAGACCGAAAATATCGGCTCTCCCTGTGACATCCAGAACATACAGGTTCAACGCGAAGCGCAGCACGGCTGAACCGAGGACAGAGACTATCTGCCCGAGTACCATCAGACTGAAATCCCTTGAAAATAACCTTTTACTCATCTATGCGACCTCCCGCCAAGAATTGAAAACTGCCCGATTCCGCGCCCAATACGGAGAGTATGTAATATTCACCGATGGAATTAATGCGGAACATTTTTCCTAAACCGCCGATACAGAATAACAGACTGTCTTCTTAAAGTCAAGATATTTTTATTATTTGGAGGTTCCCCATTTTGACAGGTAGGGGACGCTGTCCTCAGCGTCCCGAATATATAGAGATTCCAATCCTTCTAACGGGTCGCAGAGGACTGCGACCCCTACATCGGTGCAGACCATTGTGCGAAATTACAAGTTGAATCTTGACGTAACGCGCCGATTATAGTACAATCATATCAGTGCTGAATTACAGGAGGAACAATTATGAAGAGTATTGGTATAAGATTAACATCAATCATGCTGGCTGTTCTCCTTTTTGGAATTGCCGTAACCGTTGGGATTGCTGTGTCTATCTCAGGAAATATGCTGGTGAGAGAATCGCTCTCCAAGATGAACAAAAGCACTCTTTACGAGGCAAAGAGGATGGACGAGTGGCTTTCTGTCCGGGCGGGCGTTATTGATGGAACGGCCAATACTCTGGCGGGAATGGATAACCTTGCCGCTATACTGACCTCCCAATCCGGCACGGGTACTTTTGAGGATCAGACCGAAGATATTCTTCGGGGTTCACTAAAGCGAGTGATGGACAACACCGAAGATTTTTTTGAGATATACATGGGCTTTGCCGATGGGACGGCGGTAACAGGCAGCGGCTATCAGTTCGATTATACCGGGGCAAACGGTCCGGCATGGTCTGCCCCCGAACGCGGTTGGTATAAACTTGCTTTGACCGATACCTCCTCCGTACACATCACCGCTCCCTATGTGGACGCGCAAACCAATGACTTGTGTATTTCAGCTGTACGCGCCATTGTCCATGAGGGTACTCTCATAGGCGTTTTGGGCGCGGACATTTTCGTGACCGAGCTGCAAAACATCACGCTGTCCGCGACATTGGACGCTACGGGATACTCCATGCTGACGGACAAAAACGGTGATATTTTTATCCATCCCGACGCGGCTTATGCCCCGGACGACAAGGGAGACCTCAGAAACATGAGTACCGTCAAAAACGGAGCGCACGCCGAGATGTGGCGTACTGTTTCGGCTAAACCCGATGTTTACAAGTTCCCTAGAGCGGATTCTATAGAACATTACTATAACGCCATTCCGCTTTCCTCTACGGGTTGGTACTTCATTTCGGCTCTTCCCGCCAAAACGGTGACGCAGCCCACTCAAAATATAATTATTCTTATTATCGTGATTGCGGTTGTTATCCTTCTTCTTGCCTCGCTGCTGGTTTACTTGACGGTGCGGAACATAATCAGCAAACCGCTTGTCACCCTTTCCACTTTCATGAAAAAGGCGGGAACTACCGGAGATATAACCCTTAGCCAATCGGATGTGGAAATAATCGGAGTATTCGCGAAAGCGCGGGACGAGATAGGCGAGACAATTAGCAACAGTGCCGCCTTTGTAGGTCATATTACCAATGTCGCGGCGGAGTTGGAGCGCATTTCAAACGGCGACTTACGCAGTGAGGTAAAACTGCTTTCTGAGGCCGACACCATCGGTCTGTCTCTGCGGAAAACATTGGAAAACCTTAACAATATGTTTGCCGAGATTAACAAATCCACCACGCAGGTTTCCTCCGGCTCAAAGCAAATCGCGGGCGGCGCGCAAACGTTGGCGCAGGGTTCGACTGAACAGGCCGCCTCGGTTGAACAGCTGTCGTCTTCTATCTCAGATATAGCGAATAAGACGAAAGAAAACGCGGATAAGGCCGTCCACGCGGCAAATCTCGCAAACACCATCAAAGACAACGCCGAAAAGGGCAGCCGCCAGATGGACGAAATGATGTCGGCAGTCAAGGACATTAACGCCGCCAGCCAGAGTATCAGCAAGGTCATAAAGGTTATAGACGACATCGCGTTCCAGACCAATATACTGGCTCTCAACGCCGCCGTTGAAGCCGCCCGCGCCGGACAGCACGGAAAGGGCTTTGCCGTTGTCGCGGAAGAAGTCCGCAGTCTGGCATCCAAAAGTGCCGAAGCGGCAAGGGACACCGGAGGTCTAATCGCAAACTCGATGGAGAAGGCGGAATTAGGTTCACGTATCGCGCACGAGACATCTACGAGCCTTACCGAAATTGTGACAGGAATCAACGAAAGCGCGAAGATTGTCACCGAGATTTCTCATTCCAGTGAAGAGCAGTCGCTTGAGATACGTCAGATAAATCAAGGCATCGACCAAGTGGCTCAGGTGGTTCAGCAAAACAGCGCGACAGCCGAGGAGAGCGCGGCATCAGCCGAGGAAATGAGCGGTCAGTCGGAATTACTGCAAGACTTGATTTTACGGTTCAAGCTGAGAGACGAAAACACCCTGTCTTCCGGTTCGAGTAATAAACGGTTTGCTATGCCGGACAGATCTGACAATTCGGACAGCTTCGGAAAGTATTAGGTTATAAATTAAAGTGAAGAAAACGCCGCCCCCGACAAGGCTTGTGATTGCCTTGTCGGGCGGTGATTTTTTTAAGTTTTTTTATATGCTGACCTCTTGACTTTTTGTATCATTGGCTGTATAATGAATATTACGATAATCGTACAATACGAAAGCGAGGCGAATTTATGAATAATAATATTGAGATAGATTGTGCGATTGCAAGTATGTGGATAGACATTCTTATGAAAAGCTCAACCACAGATGATGTTGGAAAGTATGGGCAATTAAGCAATTACACACCAACGGAAATCAATTTGATTCTGCTTGTTGGAAATACTCAGAATATGTTGCTTCGTGAATTTTTGGAAATTCTAAAGATACCCAAAAGCACATTGACAAGCATTATCAATCGTTTAGAAAAGAGGGAATATATAAACAGGGTAATAAACCAACGGGATAAACGCTCTTTCGGTTTGAAATTAACTGAAAGAGGAAAGCAATTCATGGAATTATATACGGATTATCAAAAAGAAATGGGTACTAAAATATTAAGGGGACTTAATTCCGAGGAACAACAGCAATTATTTCATTTGCTGAAAAAAATATCCGCTTGCGTTATACCCCCAAAAATTGAAAGTGAGGAAAAGGAAAATGATTGAAATTGCAAACGCCGTGAAGACATACGGCACAGGTGAAAACGCCACCGCCGCGTTGAAAGGCGTGTCACTGGCGGTAAACAACGGGGATTTCACGGTGTTGCTCGGCGCGTCAGGCTCAGGGAAGTCAACACTTCTGCATATTGCGTCCGGCTTGGAACGCCCCGACAGCGGAACGGTAAGATATGACGGCATTGATATAGCCGCCTTGCCTGACAAGGAGCTGACCGCGTTTAGAAAGGAAAAAGTCGGTTTCATCTTTCAGCAATATTATCTGCTCCCCAATCTGAACGTGGATAAGAACGTGAAAATGGGCGCGGACTTGGTTGGGAATAACAGCTATCGGGACATCATAGAGGCGGTCGGACTTGGCGATAAACGGAATAAATTCCCCTCCGAACTCAGCGGAGGGGAACAACAGCGCGTGTCCATCGCGCGGGCATTGGCGAAGAAACCCGGTGTTCTGTTTTTAGACGAACCGACCGGAGCGTTGGACGAGGAAACAGGCAGACAGATATTGGATTACATATGCGCCCTGCAAAGGGAGCGCGGTTTTTCCATGGTTATGGTGACGCACAACGCGAACATCGCGGAGATTGCAAACACAGTCGTCAAAATGAACAGCGGTAAAATTGTCGAGACGCAGAGCAACGATACGCGGAAAACCGCCTATGAGATTGGGTGGTGAGGTTATGATTATCCGACCGAAAGATGCCGCAAAACTGTTTGGTATTTGTATTATGTGTTTCTGCGCGGTTTTGATTTGCGCTATGTTCATGAACTCCAACATCGACATGGCGCGGATTAAAGACCAAATCACAGACCCCGATACTATGCTTATATATGACTTGACTGTTTCCGGTGGAAATGTAACCGTTGCCGTGACCGGGGGCGCGCTCGCCCTAACCACCGTTATCATGCTGCTTTTCTATATCAAGCATTATATCGACACACACAAATCGGAGCTTGGCATATTAAAAGCGTTGGGATATTCAAATTGGAAAATCGCAAGGAGCTTTTGGGTATTCGGATTGAGCGTGCTGACGGGAGCGGTTGTCGGTTTCGGCGGCGCGTTCGCCCTAATGCCCGCTTTCTATAGGACAATGAGAAACGACGGCGTTTTACCCGACACGCCGCTGCATTTTAATCCCATATTGATTGTGTATTTAGTCGCTCTCCCCGCGCTCGTCTTTGCCGTGTTGGCAGTGCTGTACGGCAATCTCAAGCTGAAACGCCCGGCATTGGAGCTTATCAGAGGAAAATCTTCCCCAAGGGCGGCGACCCGCCGCCCGCGTTCAACGGACACAGACACTCTGTTCTTGCGCGAGTTGAAACAAAGCACTGTCAGAAGCAAATTTTCATTGGTGTTCTTTGTTTGGTTCGGCGGTTTTGTCTACGCATCCTCTGTGGTAATGTCGTTCAGTATATCTGAGGTCGGCGGCAGTGATATGATGGCGGTATTGATGGCGGGAATCGGCGTTGTTTTGGCAATTACGACCTTGTTTCTCGCGGTAACAACTGTGATAAAGGGCAACTCGAAAACAATCGCCATGCTGAGGGTGTTCGGGTATTCCGACCGCGAGTGCGCCGTGGCAATATTAAGCGGCTACCGCCCGATAACCTATGTGGGGTTCGCGCTTGGAAGCGCGTATCAGCACGGTTTAATGAAGATGATGATGTCGCTGTTTTATGACAACGATGTACTTGGTCTGCCCGATTACAGCTTTAATTGGCAGGCGTGTATTATAGCGTTCATTTCATTTGCGGTGATATATGAGATTTTTATGCGTGTCTATTCTGAAAGGATTAAGCGGATTCCGCTCAAAGAGGTTATGATGGAGGAATAGGGTTTGTTGTCACGGGTCGGATTCGCTTGCGGCAAACAATTTTATCCGCCGTTAATCAACCGTACACTTGACATGAACATGGCAATATGTGATAATCTATATAAATACTGTATATACCACATTATAGGAGGGCTATTCAATGGTAAAAACGTTCAAGAGGTCAATCGCGATTCTCTGCTGTTTGGCAATCACACTGTCCCCGATGGTATCGGTCACTCCCGCTCAAGCATCGGGCGTTGACTTGGTCGTAAGGCTTGGCGGCTCGGAAAACCCGTGGCCCGTACACGCGGAGGATGAAATTAAGCTGGAATTTGAAGGGCCTCCCGTTCCGTTCAACATCACCAGAGAGTTTACCGCACTGGGCGTAAGTCTGCTCTCAGCTAATCTTAGGCTGCATACGGCGGACTCGGAGAATAACTTCTATATAGATGATATATTCATCTCGGTAGGCGGTGACGTAATCTACGATATGCAGACCGACTCCCTAGTCCCCGAAATCGGCGAATCGCTGGGCAGCGGCGGCGGCAGCACCATGGTAATCAATGACAACGCGAAAGTTACGATAGTGGAGTACGAGGGCAAGAAGTCGCTGTACTGCACGAACAGACCCGCCAACTGGCACGCTATTTCAGTACGTTATGAGGCGTTAAAAGCTCTTGTCGGGGATAACGACTGCACATTAACCATCTTAGGGCGCGTTGAACCCGAAGAAGCACCCGAACCCGGCCCCGATGATGTTATGTGGAATGACGTTCCGTCACTGAAAGATACTTATAAAGACTATTTCTTAATAGGCAACATCAGTAACCCCGGTATTACCATACGCGGGGAAGCTAACGAAATCATGACCGAAATGTTTTCGTATCACTACAACTCCGTGACAGGAGAGAACCACTTCAAGCCGGATTCATACCGCAGTTCCAAGGGCGGAAAGTACGATTTCGCCAATAAGGACGATACCATGGCTTGGGCGAAAGATAACGGGTTGCAGGTCTACGGTCACGCGCTGGCGTGGCACTCGCAGTCCGCGCCGTGGCTGCACCCAGAGGGAACTACCCGCGCCGAAGCAAGGGCGAACATGGAGGAATTTTTCAGTCAAATCGCGGGGCATTTTGAGGCTATGTATGACCACTCATCGCCGAATAGCTTCGGTAACTTGGCGGCGTGGGATGTGCTGAACGAAGCTCATTTGGAGCGCAGTGCCAACTGGAGGGAAAACCTTAGAACCGATAACGACGGCGATGATTCCTCGCCTTGGTACGCGGCATATGAAAACGGCGCGGACACGGCGGCGGGAGAGAGCGGCGCGGATTATATCTATGATATGTTTGTCCTCGCGCGTAAGTATGCCCCAAGCTCCACTTCGTACTACAGCGATTTCAACGATGATAACGCCACCAAAAGCGCGGCAATCGCCGCTATGGTTAACGAGCTGAACGCCCAGTGGGCAAAAGATACGGATAACAACCCCGATGCGGGGGATTTCAACGGCTCTGACGACCGCGCCGTTGTACAGGCGTATCTCGATGCCGGAGGGCGGCTGTTGATAGAGGGTATAGCAATGCAGGCTCATTACAACACACAAGTAAGACCTGAGAATGTCAGGGCTTCGCTTGAGCGTTTCGCGGCAACCGGGGCAATGGTAAGCATTACCGAACTGGACATCACAATAGACCCGGATCACGTGGGTGAAAACGAAGACAAGATACAGGCATTGCTCTACGCCGAATTGTTCGCAATATACAAAGAGTTCAAGGATGTTGTCGAGCGCGTTACGTTCTGGGGCTTGCGCGATAACATGAGTTGGCGTTCACAGGGAAATCCATTGATTTTCGAGG
>Ga0082212_10002885_pt1 | contig 24648 bp, 21 predicted proteins | sample TergutNt197P3_FD_71548 | JGI IMG/M metagenome (GOLD analysis project Ga0082212, IMG submission 71548) | Neocapritermes taracua P3 segment gut microbial communities from Petit-Saut dam, French Guiana - Nt197 P3 | ecosystem: Host-associated > Arthropoda: Insects > Digestive system > Gut ... | reverse complement strand
CTTTAACCGCAAAAACGCGCTCTACTATACGCACCCGATAAACAATGCCCCCGGTGCGCAAGTCCATACTTCCATTCGTCCATACGCGCCGGGGACATCATTGATCGCATCGGGGTAGGGTCCCGATGCTGAGTATTGCTACTTAGTCGTAGGAAACCTCCTTCTCCTTTTTGACCACGACGCCGCGTTCGAGCGTGAAAACGCCATCGGGCGTTGTGGCCGTTGTCCCGAAGTCCACGACGAGGTCGCGGACGACCGGGGCCTTGAAGAAGGGCTCCACCAGCACTTCCCCGCCCGGCTTTATCAACGTGCTGCAGGCCTTGGCCGGGGAGCCGTCTATGGTCATCAGGCACTGCGTGCAGCCGCCCTTGAAGCACAGGTTCTCGCGGAACGCCAGCGTCTGGTCGATCTCGCTGTAAATCTTCTTGAGGATGAACAGGACCGTCAGGTTCTCGTCCATGGGCACCTCATAGTCCTGGTAGTACGGCGCCGCGTCCACGTCGGGGTTGAAACGAAATACTTTTACTTTTGTCGTTGCCATTTTCACTCACCATCCTTCGGGGGCATCCTCGTATAGATAATGTCCTTCAACGAGTACTCAAAGCCTTTGTCCGTCTTCTTCACAAGCGTATGCTTCCGCCAGTTCTTATTGTCGGTCTCGGGGAAATCCTCGCGGAAGTGGTGGCCGCGCGATTCCTTGCGGAACAGCGCCCCGTCGATAATGAGCTTGGCCGTGTCAAGCATCATCTCAAGCTCCAGCGCCTCGCGCCATTCGGTGTTGCGTTTCTTTATCGGGCTGATCTGGACCTTCGCCAGGTCCGCCTCGCAGTTCAGCATGTTTTCCTTAGCGGCCGTAAGCCCCTTCTCGCTCCTGTACGGGGATACGTACTTCGTCATAGTCTCCTTGACTTCCTTGCGCAGGTAGCTGGACTTCAGCGCGCCCGCCTTGTTCTCAAAGTATTTCTTCGCCTCGCCGACGAACGCTTCCACCTGGGCGCCGTCTAGGCCCGCGAAACCGCTGTCCGCCGCGAAGGCCGCCGCCGTCTCGCCCGCTTTCGCGCCCGTGGTCTGGGTGTCGCAGAGCGCGCTGCCGGCCAGGCGGTTGTCGCCCTGGAAGTTGCCCGCGACCTCGCCGCACGCGAAGAGGCCCGGGATCGACGACTCGCACCTCTCGTTGATATAGACGCCGCCCAGCTGGTAATGCGAGGCCGGCGCCACTTCGAGCGGCGTGTCGACCATGTTGTAGCCGGTCGCGTCCTCGATGAAGCGTAGCTGCTTCGTGGTCATCTCGCCATAGACCTTCTTGGCCCCCTCGATGCCGGCGGCGCACTTGGTCAGGTCGAAATACACCCCGCCGTGCGGCCCGCCGTTGCCGGCCTGGATCTCCTTGTAGATGACCTTGATGGCCTCGTCGCGGATGGGCAGCGGGTCGCCGAAGATGGCCTCCCCGTCCTTGTTGTAGATATTGCCGCCCGTCATGTCCTTGTGCAGGCACTCGTACAGGAGCACTGTCCCGCGCGCGCTCTCCGGCCAGACCAGGTCGGTGCCGTAGTACTGGTTCATCTCGAGATCCACGAGGTCGGCGCCGACACGCGAAGCGAGCGCCACCCCGTCGCCGATCAACGTGGGCGGGTTGTCGGAAAAGCTCCAAAGCCCCGTATACCCGCCGCAGGCGAGCACGGTCGAGACGGCCTCGATCGCCACCGCCTCGCCCTCGTTCTGGTCGAGCGCCAGCCCGCCGACGGCCTGGCCATTGTTTGTCAGGAGCCGGAAAACCAGGTAGTCCTTGAGGACTCGTATATTCTCGCGCCGGGAAACCTCTTTCGCGAGGTGGGTGCTCATATTCGTGCCGTTCGCGATCATGAAGCAGGACCTCGGGTAGGTCTGGCCCGGCATGGGCGTCTGCACGAACCTGCCGTCGTCAAGGAAGGCAAACTTGACGCCGTATTTCTTCATGTCGAAGATGCGCTCCTTCGCCGTGAAAGCGACGAGCTCCGTGATATTCTGGTCGCCGAAATAATGCCCGCCGTTCACCATGTCCTCAAAGAACTGCTCCGGCGTATCCTCGGTGGACTGCCCGTCCTTGCCCATCGGCGCCTGGATGCTCCAAAACGCGCAGGGCGTGGCCCCGGATTTCCCCGGTATGTCCTTGTCGATCATGATGACGCTCCGGCCCCGGTTCGAGGCCTCGATGGCCGCCCGGCAGGCAGCGCCCCCGCCGCCGATGACCATCACGTCGGCTTTAATAGTCCTATAGTTCTCCAATCTCATTCACCTCCAGTTTCGTCGCGTCCATTTTCCGTACCTCGCTGTTCAAGTAGTGCAATCAATTCGTTTGCGGCCGTCTCCCCGAAGGCCCTGTCGTTGATCCACGCGTCAATTTCCAAATAATTAATACCGGCATTCAGTTCCGCTTTAAGCTTTTCGCGGAATGCGGCGTCGCTCTCGGGATCCCAAAACAAACCTCCTTCCCTGTTGGGATCGCTGAACCCGCGCAGTGGGGCCAACACGGCCGTGCGGCCCTTCCCTTTGTTCAGCTGCTCTGCGATTTTCACGGCAACTGTCATCATTTCTTCCTTCGTCGCCCTCATGAGAGGGGTCTGCGGGTTGTGGTTGTAAATAATACGGCCGGCGTAGTTCGCGCACTCATGCGGGAACAGGTTGATGAAGTCTATCGCTCCCGTCGTCACGACCTGCGGGATCCCGCAAAGCCCGGCAACGCTCAGCCGCTCCGGCACTGTCTTCGTAAACCCCCCGACATGGGTCCCCATCATCTCGGCAAGCGAGAATTCAAGCACGCCGGCGAGCTTGTTTTCCCGCGCGAGCTTTTCCATGCTTGCCCCGCCGACCCCGCTCGCGTGGAAAATGACGCACCGGTACCCGGCGCCTTCCAGGACGCGCACCGCCGCCATAGCCCCCGCCGTCGTGGTCCCCATCATGGTGACGCCGATGTATTCTTCATCGTCCTCGACGCGGTCAAACCTCTCCTGGCCAAGCGCCATCCCGCAGACGGCCGCCGCCGCGTTATCGTAGACCCTGCGCGAGATATCGTTCATGCCGGCGATATCGATGACGGAATGCATCGCCATCACGTCGCTGCTGCCCACGAACGGCGCGAACTGCCGCGGCCCGCTCGCGAGCGGCGAGACTATGACCTTGGGCACGCCCAGGGGCAGCGCCTGCATGGCGGGCGCGCCGATAAAGGCTCCCGCGCCGCCGACGCAAAGGACGCCGTCCAGCCTGCCCTCTTCATGCATGGCCGCGAGCGCGGGAACGAGCGCTTCCGCCATCTTCCCCACGGCCGCGCCCCTTGAGCCCGCCTCCGCTATCTCGGAAAAGTCCATCCCGCCAAGCGCAGCGAGCCCTTCGCGGCTGATGTCCGGCTCGATCCCCGGCTCGCCTTTCGTGCCGGTGTCCGCGATAACGGCCCGCAGCCCCATCTGCCCGATGCGCCTCTTGATATAGGCCGCCTCCTCGGGCTTCGTGTCGCAGGTTATCAACACGACTATGGTCTTCATTTTTGCGCCCTTATGCCTTTCATCGCTATTCTCCGGCCGCTATACCCTGTTGACAAATTCCCTTTGGATGATCTTGTCCTTCCAGGGGATGGGCTTCAGCAGCTCGAGCGCCTTTGCCATATGCCGCGCGTAGGCCTCGACGCACTTTTCGCCCTTCTCCTTCGTGGCGACGAGCGGGTCGCCCATGATGCCCTTCGGCGCGAACTCCTGGTGCTCCATGGCGAACGAAAAATACTCAAAGCCGTCAAGGGCCACGGTGGGCAGGCCGTCATTTTTCTTGAAGCCCTCCGGCAGCCACTCGGGCGCGTGCGCCTGGCATTTCTCGGCTCTGTCCATGCGGACCAGCCCCTCGTCGTAAGCCAGCATCTGCGAGGTCTCGAGCTCGCCGGCGTGCCAGCCGGGCGTGTCCTCCGGGCCGCCGTCCATGAACGGCTCGATCACGCCCAGGTAGCGCTCGGCCCACGGCCGTACCATGCCGACCATGGCGCCGGTCTCGTACCTGACGCGGCGAATCAAAGGGTCCGTCACCTTCATGTTGGACGCGTGGCCGCACACGAATATCAGCTTGTTGAACCCGTGGTGGATCACGGAACGCGCTATGTCGTAAAGCACCGCGTTCAGCGTCTCCGCGCGCAGGGTAATGGTTCCCATGCCGCTTTCCGGCTCGCGGATGTGGTGCGGCGAGTAGCCATACATGAGCGCGTCCGTATACGGGACATTCGCCAGCTCCGCGGCCCGCCTCGTGATCGCTACGCACTGGTAGGTGTCCGTGCCCAGCGGCAGGTGCCGTCCGTGCATTTCGCAGCTCCCGAAGGGAATCATGATCACGTCCGACTCCTCAAGGAATTCGAGTATGTCCGGATATGCCATCTCCGAAATATTGTATAATTTTTTGCTCATTTTCACCTCCTGCCGCCATGCGCATACGCCCGGCTTACAACTTTTTCTCTTATTATAAAATCTAACTCTTGAATCATTCCCGTCTCTTTTTTCAAGCCAGCAGCTCCGCTATATGCACGACTTTTATCTCGCTGCCCGCCGCGCTCGCGAGCCGCGCCTTCGCTTCCGGGCTGTCGGTCGCCAATATGTCGATGCCCCTGCCTTCTACCTGCTCCAGGCGCTTCCTCGCGATCTCGCCCGCAAGCCCTTCGTCCAGCACGTGGACCGCGCCGCTTTCGCCCGCGCTCGCGGCCTCCCCCCTGGCCCAGAACAGCTCCCTGTACTCGATCCCGTCAATTGATTTTACCACCTCGCGCGGCGCTTCGTAATCATTTAAAAACCGCCCGCCCTGGTCGCCGTCATGCCACGCGACGGCCGGCTTGCCGCCATGCTTCAATTTCGGCGAGAGTTTTCCTTCTTTTATCAACTCAAGCGCGAACGAGGCAAAGCCGACGACGGGCGTCTTGAGCGCGGACGCGTCCAGCCCTGGCACGCCGCCCGCCAGCGCCCTCTGGTCTTCCGGCGAAAGGCATACTGCCCTGCCCGGCGAAAGCGCGTCGATCCTGGCGATCTCCCGATCCAGCCCCCGCTGCGCCTCGTCCGGCATCCCGAGCAGGTAAGCCGCCATCCCGGTTCCGCCCTCGCACGACAAAACCGTGAAGCCTACCCCGGCATCGCGCAGCGCCCCCGCCGCCGCCTCCGCGACAGCCGCGCCCTCGTTCCGCGCGGCCGAGCCGATATATAGCAGCACGTCTTTTCCCGTGGCATCCGCCTCCCCGCCGGCCAGCGCCTTTACCGCTTCGCCGGCCTGCGCGGGCGCCTCGCAGAATTCGCCCGTCTTCGATACGACCCCGCGCAGGGCCCTGGCGCGCGCGGGCAAGTCCTCTTCGCGTACCATGGCGCGCGCGGCCATTATCGCGTCCGGATGCCGGTACGAGGAAACGCAGTTATTCTGGCAGTGGCCGCAGTAGCAGCAGGAAAACAAGACCTCGGCCAGGCGCCTCCTTGTCTCCGGCGTGTCTTCGAGTGCCTCGCTGCCCAGGCAGTCGAGCGCGAGTGCCTGTCCCCGCGGCGTGTTCGTTTCCGCGTAGGTGATGTTCCCGACAGTGCAAAGATGCCTGCACATCAGGCAGAACCGGCACGCTTTTATTATTTTTTCATATTCCGCGCTATCCATTATCGTCCTCCTGGGCCAAATCCCATCTTCCCCGGGTTCAGTATGCCGTTCGGGTCGGCCGCGTCCTTGATCTGCCTGAGGAATTCAAAGCCGTCCTCGCCGTACTCCTCCTCCACGAACCGACCGAGCTTGAGCCCGACGCCGTGGTGCTCGTTGATAACGCCGCCGTTGGCCAGCGAGATGCGTACGCTCAAGTCCCATATCTCGTTGTGCAGCCTGATGGCCTCGTGCGGGTCCTCGGGCGGCGATTCGATGATGAAGCGGTCGTACACCATCGCGCCCCACTTGTACCAATGCGAGAAGTGCGCGATATAGCGGATGCCATGTTCCTTGAAGCCCTCTTCGAGTGCCTCTTTCTTCGCCCTGTACAGGGCGCCGATGTCCTTGAACTTGCACACCGTATCCATGGTGCCGTACATCCACGGCAGCCGGAACTCATAGGGCGGGTAGTAGAAATGGTACCGCGATTCCCACCAGCGCTCGCCCCCCTCCCGGCCGAGATGCTTGCCCGAAAGCCCGTCCACGACCGCGTTCGCCATCTTCTCCTGGACGTCGATCATCTCCGTGTCCCCGTCGTAGCCGACGATCATATAGGCCGCGCCCGTGTTTTCGAGCTTGACGCCGAGCACGTCGCCCACCTTCGTCTTCGTAGACTCCGGGTCGTACAGCCGAAGCGTGCTCATGCCGATCCCCCGCGCCATCATGAGCCGCCCCGCCTCCAGCCCGTCTTCGAGCGAGTCGAAGAGGTAGGCCGCGAACCTGCGCTCCTGCGGCAGGTCGTAGATCTGCAGCGTCGCCTTCGTCACGATCGCGAACGTCCCCTCGCACCCGATAAACAGCTCGTGCAGGCCCGGGCCGCTGGCGTGCTTCGGGACGGGCAGCGTCTTTATGACCTTCCCGGACGGGAGCACGGCCTCGAGCGACAGCACGAGATCCTCGATCTTGCCGTACTTCGTCGAAAGCGTTCCGCTCCCCCTGTGCGCGATGAACCCGCCAATCGACGCGCAGTTGGAACTGGCGGCGTAATGGGGGAACGTAAGCCCCCTCTCGTTGAGCGCCAATTCGAGCAGCGTCGAGTTGATCCCCGTCTCCACGGTCACGGTATGCGACACCTCGTCGATCTCCAATATCCTGTTCAGCCGCTTGAGGTCCAGCGTGATCCCGCCGTACACAGGAAGTATCCCGCCCTGGGACCCGCTCCCGCCGCCCCACGGGATCACGGCCATCCTCTCCCTGTTCGCCAGCTTCAGGACGCGCCGTATCTCCTCGACGCTGCCGGGCTGTACGATATAGTCTGGCTTCAGCGGGTTTTTCTTCCTGTCGATCCACAGGTTCGGTATCCAGAACACGTCGCTGGAATACGCAAGCTTGTCAGCCTCGCCGACCAGGACATGGCCGGGGCCGACAATGCCCTCCAGCTCGGTTTGGAACATATCCCATAAATAACTGTCATTCCTCAATACAGCACCTCCTTGCCACTTTGCCGGGATTCAGTATGCCTTTCGGGTCAAGCGCCCGTTTAATGCTCTCCATCATGCGGATTTCCTCTTTGGAAAGGGACGCGGCCAGGTACTCGAGCTTCGCGTGCCCGACGCCGTGCTCGCCGGACACCTCCCCGCCCAGCTCGTCCGCCTTCGCGTAAAGCGCGTCCATGCAGGAACCGAGCTTTTGCCTGTAAGAGGATTCCTCCATGCCATCCCTGCAAACATAAACATGCAGGTTCCCGTCCCCCGCGTGGCCGAAGCTCACGATACGGATATCCAGCCTGCCCCTCAGGTCCTCCAGGAAGTAGATGAAGTCCGCCATGCGGCTTCGCGGCACGACCACGTCGCACTCGTCCATCTCGTCCGTCGACGCCTTGATGGCCTCCAGGAACTCGCCGCGCGGCCCCCATAGGCTTTCGAGCCGCTCCTCCGTGTCCGCTACAAAGACATCGAGCGCCCCGTTCTCCAGGCATATATCGGCCACGAGGCCATATGTGCCCTCCAGCCCGTCCTGCGCGCCGCCATCAAAAGAGAACACAAGGTAGGCTGGCGCGCTCTTGTGCGGGAAGGTCTTGCCCAGGTATTCCTCTGCCAGAAGGACCACTTCCCGCTGGGCGAACTCGATCGCCGTGGGGATGATTTTCGCCCGGATAATCTTCGGCGCCGTCGCTATGCAGGACTCCACGTCGGGGAACGGCGCCAGCAGCGAGACCTGCCTCGCCGGCAGGGGCATGAGGCGCAGCACCGCCTCGGCAATAACGCACAGAGTCCCCTCGCTTCCGATAAGCAGCCCCTGCAGGTTGTAGCCGGAGCTATTCTTCACGGCCTTGCCGCCCGTTTCAATAATGCTCCCGTCCGCGAGCACGCACGTCATGCCGAGCACATAGTCCCTCGTCACCCCGTATTTCACGGCGCGCATACCCCCCGCGTTTGTCATGATGTTTCCGCCGATGGTCGCGCTCTTCTCGCCGGGGTCGGGACAGTAAAGAAGCCCGCGCTTCTTCGTTTCTTCAATAATATCCAGAAGCACTGCGCCCGCCTGTACGCGCATGCACAGGTTGTCCTCGTCGATTTCGACAATCCTGTCCATCCTCGCTGTCGAGACCATGATGCCGCCGTAGATGGCCACGCAGCCGCCGCACAGCCCGGTCCCGTTCCCGCGCGGGACCACCGGGATATTCCGCGCGTACGCGTATTTCATGATAGCGGCTACCTCATCCGTATCGAGCGCCTCGACGACGACGTCGGGCATATGGACGCCGTACTCGGGCATCTCGTCATGCCCATAGTCCTCATGGATCGCGTCCCCGCTGAATACGCGGCCGCCAAACAGGCCCTCAAGATACGCTATGTCGTCTTTGCTGACTTTTTCAAACGCCATCCCGCCAGTCACCGCCATCTCTCCGTCATATCCCGTAGGGGACGCCGCCCTCGGCGTCCCGCTGCCCGCGATGTCAATCCACTCGCCAACGCCACCCCGCTATGCCTCCAACAACCCCGGCAGTATCTCATACAGGTCCCCGACAACGCCGTAGTGGGCAATCTCCATTATGGGCGCGCCCGCGTCGCTGTTCACCGCGAAGATGCATTCGCTGTCCCGCATTGCCGCCGTGAACTGCACCGCCCCGGAAACCCCGAACGCCAACAGCAGTTTCGGCTTTACCGTGCGCCCGCTCAACCCGATCTGCCGGGACTGCGGCGCCCACCCCGCCTCGACCAGCGGGCGCGTGACCGCATATCCCCCATTCAGCTTGTCCGCGAGCGCCTTCACCATTTCCAGGTCCTCTTTTGCTTTCAGCCCCTTCCCGCCTACCACGAGCACCTCCGCCTCCGATATATTTTCGGACGGCGGCTTTTCCTCCGCCGAGACTATCTCGATGCCGCTCGCGGCCATGGCCGCCGTCACGGCCATCTGCACGATTTCGCCGCGCGGCGACGTTTCGGGCGCGGCGTCCATCACCCTGTACCTGACCGTGGCAAACTGCGGCCTCGATCCCGGCGTTACGATCCTGGCCATGATATTGCCGCCGAACGCGGGGCGTATCTGCACAAGCCCCCCATCCTCCGTCATCTCGAGCCCGGTGCAGTCCGCCGTAAGCCCCGTCCTGAGCCTGGTCGACACGCGCGGCGCGAGCGAGCGGCCCACGGAAGTCGCGCCCACGAGCACTGCCCCCGGCCTGGCATGGCCTATCGCGTCGGCAAACGCCGCCGTGAACGCGTCCGCCCTGAACCAGCGAAACGCCTCGTGCCCATAAGCATATACCTTGTAGACGCCATAGCCCAAAAGCTCGCGTGCCGCCGCCCCGGTATCATCGCCTATGAGCACGACGCCCACTTCGCCTTTCGATATTGCCAATCTATCGTCACGGGCATCCTGCCGCCCTCTGCCTGCGGCCCCAGCCCATTCTCCCCCCTGTCCATCAATATCGCTTCCCGCATCCTGCCGCTCTCTGCCCACCCCGGCAATCCATTCTCCCCCACGGCTATCAATCCCGCTACCTGCATCCTGCCGCGCACTGCCGGCAAGTTCCAAAGCCTTTCCAACCAACTCCCTCACGACGGGGTGCATCCTGCCCCCCGACATCTCGCCGAAGACAAGGATCCCGCCCCACGCGCCCTTGTCCGCGGCCTTCCGCGCATCGTCAATCAGCACGATGGCGCCCTGCCCGCATGCGTCTACGCAAACGCCGCAGGCCCTGCAGGCCGCGTCCACCCAGGCGCCCCCGTCCCGGACATCTATGGCGGCAAAGGGGCAGGCTCCCACGCACTTCCCGCACGCGTCGCATTTTTTCCGGTTGACCGCTATCGCCATAGTATCGCCATAATCACATATACTTCATCTCTTGCAGCTTGCCGCTGATGCGCGCCGCGAGCGCCGCCCCGTCGCCTGTCCAAACCTCATGCCCCTCATTGGCCTGCGGCGGGAACATCTTCACGACGCGCGTCGGCGAGCCGGCCAGCCCGTATTTCCCCTCGTCCCTGTCAAGGAAATCGTCGAAGGACAAAACCCCAACAGGCCTGTCCCGCATCTCTTTCATCCTCCGGTACGACGGCAGCCTCGGGACAAGCGCCCCGCGCTCCACCGTCATCAGGCACGGGTACTTCATGAACGCGGTCTCGCGGGAATCGGGCAAGTCCTGCCGCACGAGTATCCCGTCTTCCTTCCCTTCGAAATGCTCCACCCACGCCACGTGCGGTATCCCGAGATACTCGGCCAGCGCAGGCCCAACCTGCGCCGTGTCCCCGTCCGTCGTCTGCTTGCCGCAGACAATCAGGTCGAACCGCCCGAGCAGCCTTATCCCCTGGGAAACCGTATATGACGTCGCCAGCACGTCGGCGCCGGCAAACTTCGCGTCGGAAAACACATAGCCGTCGTCCGCGCCCATATAGAACGCCTCCCTCACCGCCTGGGCCGCCTGCGGCGGCCCCATCGTCACGGCCGTGACCGTGCCGCCGTGCCGCTCGCGCAAAAGGAACGCCGCCTCGAGCGCGTAGAGGTCATACGGGTTCAGCTTTGCCTGAGCCCCCTCGCGCAGCAAAACCCCCGTCTCCTCGTCGATGCCGACTGCCGAAACAGCAGGCACCTGCTTAACGCACACGATGATATTCATGGCCTGTACATGGCTTTCGACCTTCTTCCGTACCTGTTCCTGCTTCCGCCCCCGCTTCTGTCCCTGCTTCTGTCCCTGTTGCTTGCCTTTCGCAGCGCCTCCAGGACTATGGGAAAGCGCCCGAAACATCATAACCGTTCGAACACTTTTGAACACTTATGATACCCTTGCTTACATGTTTTTATTATGAATTATTAACTCGTAATGTCAAGTCCCCAATCAAAAAAATCTGCCGTTTTCCCGGTCTTTACCGCCTTTCAGCATATCCCCCCGCCTGTTTTCAAACAAACTCAACCCGTAGGGGACGCCGCCCCCGGCATCCCGTCGCCCCCGGCGTTTCAAACAATCTCGACCCCCGAGCGTGAAAGCGCCGCCCGCTGCCCCTTGGCAATATCGCTGTCGGTGATGATCCTGGTGCAGTCGCCCAGGCCCGCCACAGTGATCATCCCCTGCCGGAAAAGCTTTGTCGAGTCCATCAGCAAGTTTGCCTCCGTGCTCTTCTGTATGACTTTTAGAAGGATGCTCGAGAGCTCGCGGTGCTCGGTCGTGATTTTCAGATCCTCGCTGACCCCCGCCGCGGAGATGAAGGCGCAGTCGATATTGATGCTGTCGAGGAATTCCAGTACCCATTCGCCCGCGTACATCGAAAAGGAGCGCAGGAGCTCCCCGCCGGTCGAAATGATCTTGAAATCGGGGTAGCTCACCGCCTCCACCAGTAGCGCGGGCGCATTTGTCACGATCACGATGTCATGGATATTCTGCCGGAACGCCTCCATGCCGAACACATGCGCGGTCGTTGAGCTGTCGATGAATACGCAACCCCGCGGCCGCGCGCAGTCCAGCGCCTTCCTGGCAATCTCAAGCTTTTTCCTGTAATTCTGCTTGTACCTTATATTGAAGCGCGTCTCAAAAACGCCGCTTTCCTGCTTCACGGCCCTGGCGCCGCCATGCACCTTCGACAGAAGCCCGTTCTCTTCCAGCACGGTCAGGTCCCGCTGTATAGTGATGCGAGACACCCCAAACTCCGAAACCAGGCTCTTGATGGAGCAGACCTCCTCCTCCCTGAGCATGCTCAGGATCCTGTCCCTCCGCTCTTCCGGTATCATAACAAACCTCCTCAAAAAAGATTCTGCCACACCACCCGCAGGCAAGTCAAACCCCATTGACGGTTCGTTTGGCGCTCGTGGCGCCGAGGCCTTTCCTGCCGATTGCCGCAAGCAGCTGGCACAGCGTTTCCGCTTCCAGCCCGGAAACCAGGGCATATTCATGCCCCCCTCCCGAATACAGGCGCCTGTCCACCGCCTCCGAGATCCTGTCCAGCAAACCGTCAATGCCCCCTATGGCTCCATCCGGCAGGGGCGCCGCGACCCTGGAAAGGAAAGCCCGCGGGGTTTCGGACGCGGCGCGGCGAAGCCCCCTGCGCGCCGCGCGGCGCGAAATCCGAAGATAGGCCTCTTCATAAGTGCCGCGCCGTGCCATCAGGCATTTCCGGAAGAGCAGCCAGGCCCTGATCCGCGCAGGCAGCGCAAGCAAGGCTCGCAGGAACGGCCATCCATCGCCGGCCTCCTCTTCATAGAACAGCGCCACCGTTCCCCGCCTGCGCAGCTTGTGCCGCCGGAAACGGACAATGAGGACGACGGTGGCGACAAGCGCGATGACAGCGCAAACGATAAAGATGCGGATGCCGATGGCCGGATCGATTTCCGCCAACGCCTCCCCCTCGTATCGCGCGTAATCGCCCGTCCCGGCTTCCACCGCGCCGGGCGCCGGCCGAACGGGTACAGGCATCAGGGAAACCAGGAAACCAAAGAAGCGCTCGATCCCTTTGCCGACGGCGATAAAGAAGTCACGTGTCGCGTAAGCGGCGGCAAAGACAGCGTTCCGGCTTGCCGGCAGAAGGAAGGCAGATACCGCCACGGCCGCGAACACGATTCCGACAAGGACAGCCGCGAGCAGCGCCCCGCGTTCCGCGCCCTTCCTCCCGGCCTCCGGCCTTTTCGCGGGCCCGGAGACGCGAAGCACGGACAGCATGAACAGGTTCAGCAAAAGCGCGGCGACGCTGAGCCCGATCATGGACGCCGGGACTGCCATCTCCCCGATCTGCATCAATATCAGTATGGCCGTGCCAACGATCGAAAACTCGCAATACAGCAGCATCGCGTTTGCCCTGACAGGCTTGCGGCTCAGCATCAGGCCATGGATCACGGGCGCCGCGAAACAGCCGGCGGCGATGGCATGCAGCCAAAACCCCTGTATGTCGTTCGGCGCGGCGAACGCGAAGAACTCCGTTAGCGCGACAAGGATCCCGTTCAATACAGCGACCGAAGCAATCGAGCGCTCGCGCATGGCAAACCGGCAGTTGACTGTGGCGCAGATGAAAGCGCAGGCAAAAGCGACGGAGAAACTGTAAGTCTCCGCCGCGTCCTGCCCCATGAAGCTGATAATCGCGAACAGGCAGTAACTGAACACGGCTGTCGCGAATACCGGTATTATCATATAGCGCAACGCCCGCACGGTCACACCGCCTTTTCAGGGCCAGCCAAGCCGCCCGCCTTTTCAGGGCCAGCCATGCCGCCCGCCATCTCAAAGCCAAACAGGCTGCGCGCGGGCCGTGCGCGGCTGCCTGCCCCGGCCCCTTCGGCCTCAAGGCATATCGTCTTGTGCTCCGGGAAAAGCGCAGGGCCAAACGAAAACGTGAGCCTGCCCGCTTCCGCGCATATGATATAGATCCGTCCCGGCTCGTCAAAAGGCAGCGGCAGCGGCCCATCCGCGGGAAAGCCCGGATTGTCCCGCGAAGCGGCCGCAAGCAATTCGAACATCCGGTACCTGTCGCGCTCAAGCGACGACGGCGCCGTACAGTTCCCGGGGAACCATTTTGACGCGGGCGCCATCAAGGCTGTCTTGACTCCGCGCTTTGTCAGCCCGTCTATGAGCGCCGCCAGGACGGACAAGGAATGCTCAAAAACGTCCGGGCTGCTGCCCCTGAACGACCCCGTGTCCAGCACGAACAGCACCGAGTCCGGCGTGACTGTTTCAAAGACATTGGCCTTCAGCCCCTGCCCGCGCGCGAGAAGGCGCATATTGACGTCGCGCGCCGCGTCGCCCGGCAGGCAATCGCGGACGGATTTTATTACGGTCCGGTCTTTCAGATAGCCGTCGGTTTCAGACCTCGTGTCCCACATATCGTTCAGGATGCCGGAGACCGACACGCGCGCAAGCCGGGGGTACACGACGATCCTGCCGGGGGCGGGGAAAACGAAGCGCTTGCTCTCGGCGCCCAGCCCAAAGCCGTCGCCTGAGCGCAGAAGCGAGGCGTCGATTTCAAGTATGCCCCGGCGCCATGCCAGCCACTCGTCCTTGAAGGACACGGACTGTCGCCATCGAATAAGGGAGACGGCATAGAGCCGCTCGTAGATTGTCTCAGGCCCCTTGTCCGCGTCGACGAAAACCTCCTCCTTCACGACTACGTCGGCAACCGGCGCGGCGCAGTCGCCCGGCGCGCATGGCTCCCTGATCTCCGCCCAGAGCATTGGCAGCCCTTTGCGGTTCCGGACAGTCCGCGTCACGGTGAAAGCCTGGCCCGGGAACATGCCGATCCGGTCTATGGCCAGCTCAAAGTCGACAGACTTCAGCGATGCCCTCGACCACAGCCAGGACGACAGGGTGAGCAGGAAGACGAACCCGGAGAAGTACCCGAGCGCCGTTTTTTCGAAAAGGGCAGCGAGGACACAGACAATAAGCCAGGCCGCGATGGCAGGCGGCTTTACAAGGAGGCTCGAATCGGCTCTCTTATCCGTCTGCACCGATGACCGCCCGGTCGCTCGCGGGCACAGGCGTCTCCGCCAGGATTCCCTCTATCACCGAGGGCGCGGTCCTGTTTTCAAGCCTGGCCTGCCCGGACAGCAAGACGCGGTGCGGGAGCGCATAGGGGACAAGCGCCTTGATATCGTCCGGCGTCACGAAATCCCGGCCATTCACGGCGGCCAGCGCCTTGCCCGCGCGGTAGAGGGCGCGCGACCCCCTGGGGCTCGCGGGCAGCGCCAGCATGGCGCTTTCGCGCGTCGCGTCAATAATGGATACGATATAGTCCAGCACCTTGTCATCGATCGTGACCGTCGCGACCCTCCTTTGCATCTCCAGTATTTCCGTATCGCAAAGGACCTGCGCCAGCTCGCCGTACGGTATCCCGTCGCCGACCGTCTTGAGCATCTCGATCTCGCCTTCCTTTGGCAGATAGCCCAGCGAAAGCCTGAAAAGGAACCGGTCAAGTTGCGCCGCCGGCAGCCGGAACGTGCTTTCCTGCTCGACGGGGTTTTGCGTGGCCATCAATATGAAGGGCCGCGGGAGCTGCCTGGTCTCGCCATCGATGGTCACCTGCAGTTCTTCCATCGCCTCAAGCAGCGCGGATTGCGTACGAGGGATCGCGCGGTTGATCTCGTCGGCAAGGAAGATATTCGTCATTATCGGGCCCATGCGCAACCGGAAGTCCCCGGCCTTCTGGTCAAAGACGCTGACCCCGACTACGTCTGACGGCAGAAGGTCGGGCGTGAACTGCACGCGAGCGAAGCCGCAGCCAAGTATCCTGGACATCGTTTTCACCAGCGTCGTCTTCCCCGAACCCGGCAGGTCGTCAAGCAGCACATGCCCGCCGCAGAGCACGGCCACAAGCATGAGCCGGATCCTGTCGTCCTTCCCCACGATCACCTTTGAAGCCTCCCGCACAGCGGCCTCAATCTTTTCCTGTATCTCTTTCATTTGCCTTGCGCCCACTTATTTTTTTTATATCCCAATATCTCCAATGCTGCCTCGCGCGTTTTCCGCCCCCAGCGCTTCATTCATGCTGCCCGAACGATAGCCCGCGAGGTCCAGCGACACCCAGGTGAAGCCAAGGCTCTTGAAATACGCCTCCGTCTCGCTGCGGAGCGGCTCCGCGGCAAGCCTTTCAATCCCCCCTGGCAGCGCTTCGATCCTCGCCGTATAATGGCCCTGGCCATGGATACGTACGCGGACGGGCCCAAAGCCCCTGTCGAGCAAGAACCGTTCCGCCTCGTCCACCATCCCGAGTTTCCCTTCCGTGATTTCCTCGCCATAGGCAAAGCGGCTGGCGAGGCAGGCAAACGATTGCCTGTCCCAGGTTTTCAGGCCCAGCCCTTTCGAGATCGCGCGGATATCGCTTTTCGCGAGCCCGGCTTCGCGCAGCGGGCTCTTCGCGCCAAGCTCAAGCACGGCCTGCATGCCGGGACGGTAATCCCCCTCGTCGTCCGCGTTCGACCCTTCAAAGACCGCCTCAAGCCCCGCCTCATCCGCAAGCCTCGCAAACATCGACATCAATCCCGACTTGCACAAATAACACCGGTTTGCCGGATTCGCGGAAAAACCTTCAACGCCGAACTCGTCAAATTCAACAGCCCTGTGCCTCATCCCGTGCTCTTCGCAAAACGCGGCCGCGTCGCGAAATTCCCGCTCCGGGAAGGACGCGAAACGCGCCGTCACGCAGAGCACGTTATCGTAACCGAGCGCTTCTTTTGCCGCATACGCAAGCAGCGCCGAATCGACGCCGCCAGAAAACGCGACCAGCGCGCTTTCGCTCCGCCGAATCGTCTCCAATAAACTATGATACTTGTCTTCTAAATATCCCTCCAAGGTTTCTGCTTCTCTATTCCTCTATTCCTCTATTCCTCTATTCCTCTGTTCCTCTATTCCTCTATTCCTCTGTTCCGTCCGCTACACAATCGTGCCGCCGCCGGCCACGAAGTCCCCGTCATACATCACGGCCGCCTGCCCTCTTGCGGGCGCGCGGACAGGCTCGTCAAACTCAGCGGCAAGCAGGCCGTCCGTACCCTGCCTCACCGTAGCCCAAACAGGTTTCGCGTTATATCTTATCATGACTTGCACGCGCAGGCCGCCGCCAACGCCATCGCCGCAGCCGCCGCCTCCAGGGCCCGCGAAAACCCCCGGCGAAAGGTTTGCGCCAGCGATCATGATTCCCGAAGAAAAGAGCTCCTCCGCGGCCGCGAGCACGACCTCTCCCGTCTCCGGCCTGATCTCTTTCACGAATGCGGGATAGCCGAGCGCCACGCCGAGCCCCTTGCGCTGGCCGATGGTGTAATGCGCGATGCCACTGTGCCGCCCGAGGACGCGGCCGTCCGTATCGACAAAATCCCCTTTCATGGACGCCCTGCCCCGGTAGCCCTCGATGAAATCCGCATAGCCGCCCTCCGCCACGAAGCAGATATCCTGGCTCTCCCGCCTGTCCGCGTTGGCAAAGCCCGCTTCCGCGGCGATGGCGCGCGCCTCGCCTTTCGTAAGTTCCCCAAGCGGGAAGAGCGAATGCGCGAGCTGGCCCTGCCCGAGCCCGTACAAGAAATACGACTGGTCCTTTTCCTTGTCCGCCGCGCGCGCGAGCCGGCACGAGCCATCCGGCATCGGGACAATCCTCGCGTAATGCCCCGTTACGAGCTTGCCAAAGCCCATCCGGGCCGCCTGGTCAAGCAGCGTCCCGAATTTGATGCGCGTATTGCAAAGGACGCACGGGTTTGGAGTAGCCCCGCTTTCATAAGCGGCGACAAAGGGCTCGATAACGTTCGCGCGGAATTCGGCGGTGAAATCAAGAACATGGTGCGGCATCCCGAGCAAGGCCGCCACGCGGGCCGCCTCTTCGTCCACGTCGCGAACCAGCTTCATGGTAGCCCCCGCGCATTCATAGCCCTCGCGCCTGGCAAGCAGGGCAGCGACCGAACTGTCGACGCCCCCGCTCATCGCGACCATTGCCTTCCCCATGGCGCCCCCGCTCACAATTCCCCCAGGACCTCAAAAGACCCCTTATGGAAATCGATTAGCCCGTCAGCCCGCATGCGCGCAAGCTCGTGCGAGAGGGCGCTGCGGTTCACGCCGAGATACTGCGCGAACTGCTCCCTGTCCATGTTTGTCTCGACATGCTTCGAGCCGGAGAGTATGCAGAGGTTCCGAAGGTACACGCTGATGCGGTCGCGCAGCGCGCGCCTGTACAGGACGTCGATCTTGTGCAGGCGGCGCAGGCTCTCGGTCGCAAGCGCCTGCGACACGCCCTCGCGCAGTTTTCGTTCCTCGCCATGGGGTATCCTGCCCGAGAACATCCCGTCATAGTCGATATGTACAAGGTCGGTTTCATCGAGCGCCTGCAGGCGGAACGGGCACATCCGCGACGAGGAGCATACGATGTCAAGGCCGCAGACCTCGCCGGGCACGAAGAGCTGCACGAAGTCCTGGCTGCCGTCCTCGTGTTCGCGCACCCCCTGAAGCCGGCCCGAAACCAGGACAAGGAAGCCGCTGCGCCTGCTCTCGGCCTCCGCTACAGTCGCGCCCTTTCCATACCTCGCGCCGCGGGCGCGCCCACGCGCCAGCGCCGCATCGAACTCGGCAGGCGCAAGCCCCCGGAACAGGCGCGTCGCATGCAGCGCGGACTTCTCGCGCTCCCCTATCCTATAGCTCTTCCCCCCGCTCATGGCCGTTGCCCCTCGCCTGCTTCATGGCCCCCATCCGCTTCCGCGGAGACCGGGACCGTAATGGTCTCGACCCGCTCGGAAACCACGCGCGCGGAAGGCGCCGCCGCGCGCAGCTGCTCTATCGCGGCTTCCCTCAAAGGTGGCGAGACGGCCAGCAAGGCCGTTACCCCGGCGCCAAACTCAGCCTTCTCGATGGCAAAGGCGCTGCCCGCCGCGGCTTCGACGCGGTGATACCCCGCATAGTCCGTTTCGGCGACAATCAAGAGCCTCTCGCAGACCTGCCCCAGGCCGGCCGCCGCAAGCGCCAGCTTTGCCGTGCCCGTGTACGCGCGCACGAGCCCGCCCGTCCCCAGCTTGATCCCGCCGAAATACCTCGTGACCACAATGGCGACGTCGCTTATCCCCTCGCCCGCAAGCATATGGACGATGGGCGCGCCTGACGTGCCCCTGGGCTCTCCGTCGTCGCCCGCCCACTGCAGCCTGCAGCCTTCGCCGAGCACGTAAGCCGGAACGTTGTGCGTGGCCTGCCGGTGCTCCTTCCGGATACGCTCAAAAAAGCCCTCGCACTCGGGGACGGTCTTTGCGGGAATCGCATGCCCAATGAACCGCGACCGCTCGATGGCCTGTTCGGCCTGCCCGGCTTTCATCACTGTAAGGTAGGGCTTCATCGCGTCCAGGCTTCCCGCCCCGATCCGCCTACAGGATATACCTGTCGACGTCGTCGGCCTTGATTACGTCGATGAATTTCTCTTCTACAAAATCGTGGTCGATCAGGATCTCTTTTTCGCCGCTGTCGGGGATGTTGAAAGCGATGTCCTCCAGCAGCTTTTCCATCACCGTGTGAAGGCGGCGCGCGCCGATGTTCTCTGTCTGTTCGTTGGCGAGGAACGAGATACGCGCGATCTCCTCAACGGCATCGTCCGTGAAAGTCACTTCCACCCCTTCGGTTTCGAGCAGCGCCTTGTGCTGCTTGATCAACGCGTTTTCGGGTATCGTGAGGATGCTGACGAAGGCCTCCTCCGTCAGGTTCTCGAGCTCGACGCGGATCGGGAAACGGCCCTGCAGCTCAGGGATCAGGTCCGTCGGCTTGGTCGTATGGAAGGCGCCCGCCCCGATGAACAGCACGTGGTCCGTCTTGACCGGGCCGTACTTCGTATTGACGACGCTGCCTTCGACGATCGGCAGTATGTCCCGCTGCACGCCCTCGCGCGACACGTCCGCGCCCGAACGGTACGAGCTGCCCGACGCTATCTTGTCGATCTCGTCGATGAAGATGATCCCGTTCTGCTCGGCGTTTTCAAGCGCTTCGCTGGTCACCTGGTCCATGTCGACAAGGTTGGTCGCCTCCTCTTCGCGCAGGATGCGGCGCGCGTCCTTGACCTTGAGCTTTTTCCGTTTTTTCCGGCCGCCCGGGTTTATCACGTCAAAGATATTGCCGATCGCGATGCCCATGCCGCCCTCGCCCACATCGAGCTGGTTCTGTTTCGGCGCCTCGCTTACTTCGATCTCGATATACTGTTCGTCGAGCAGGCCGTCGCGCAGCTGCTGCCTGACCTGCGCCCGCGTCAGCTCGACCTCGCTGTCCGTCCTCGTGTCGGGCGTCTCCGGCTGCTGGGGCGCCTGCTCGTTCGCGACGCCCATGATAAAGTCAAACGGCCCTTTGGGCGCCTGCGTCCCTGCGCCCTGTTTTTTCCGCCCCGGCGCGATGGCCTCGATGATCTTCTCCTCGGCCATGCCCTCGGCGACGCTGTATTTTTCATCGAGCCTTTTTTGTTTCGTAATGCGTATAGACGCCTCGACGAGGTCGCGCACCATGCTGTCGACGTCGCGGCCGACATATCCGACCTCCGTGAACTTCGTCGCCTCTACCTTCACGAAGGGCGCGTCCATAAGCTTTGCGAGCCGCCTCGCGATCTCGGTCTTCCCGACGCCCGTCGGCCCCATCATCAGGATGTTTTTCGGCGTGATCTCCTCGCGCATGTTCTCTTCCACGAGCCCGCGCCTGTAGCGGTTCCTGAGCGCCACGGCCACGCTCCGCTTCGCGTTGTCCTGTCCGATGATGTACTTGTCGAGCGCCGCCACTATCTCCTTCGGCGTCATATTGTAAAACCTGTTCTCCAGGATATTCAAGGCATTCCCGTTGTCCGTCATGTCACAGCCCCCTTCCTACAGCTTCTCGACCGAGATGTTTTCGTTCGTGAACACGCAGATTGTCGAGGCGATTTTCAGGGCCTCGCGCACGATGGCCTCCGCGTCCATGTCGGTATGGTTGAAAAGCGCGTTCGCCGCGGCATAGGCAAAATTTCCGCCGCTGCCGATGGCCACGAAGTCCTGGTCCGGCTCGATGACCTCGCCGTTGCCGGAAATCACGAGCAGGCACTCGCTGTCAGCCGCGACAAGCAGCGCTTCGAGGTTGCGCATGATGCGGTCCGAGCGCCAGCTCTGCGCCAACGCGACCGCCGCCCTTTTCAGGTTGCCGCCATGCTCCTCAAGCTTCTTTTCAAATTTTTCCGTCAGCGTGAACGCGTCGGATACCGAGCCCGCGAAGCCGGAAAGCACGGTCTCCTTGTATATCTTCCTGACCTTCTTCGCCTTGTGCTTCATGACGGAATTCTGCCCCATGGTCACCTGGCCGTCCCCGCCGACGCAGACGTCGTCCGGCCCTCTTCTTACCGCCACTATCGTCGTCGCGTGAAATTGTTCCATATGCGGCCTCCTCTCCTCCGGGTAATCGGTTCTGTTAGCACTCTTGCCAAGCGAGTGCTAATCTCATTGTACGGCATTATCCCCCAAAGTCAAGCGAATAAGTTGGCGCGACACAACGGTTCTTTTTGTGACAGACAAAACGGGGACGGTTTTTTTTGGACACAACGGGGAGGGTTCTTTTTGTGACAGACAAAACGGGGACGGTTTTTCCTGTCTTACGCCCTTTGTAAGACAGAAGAACCGTCCCCTTTTGTCATAAAGCTCTATTCTTTGTGCCGGCACTCGGGGTTCGAGCAGGCGTATTCCGTATCCTTTGTCTTCCTCTCAAGCAGCAGCGCGCCGCACTCCGGGCATTTCCTGTCCACGGGCTTGTACCAGAAGACCTGGTTGCAGTCGGGATAGCCCGAGCAGCCGAAGAATGTCTTGCCCTTCTTGCTCCTGCGCACGAGTATGTCCTTGCCGCAAAGCGGGCAGGCGACGCCCTCGACCTTCACGATGATTGGCTTCGTGTTCTTGCAATCCGGGTAGCCCGAGCACGCGATGAAACGCCCGAACCGCCCCTGTTTGATAACCATCGGCAGGCCGCAGAGATCGCATGTCTCGTCCGTCGGCTCGTCTTCGATCACTATCTTCTCGATCTCGGCGTCGGCCGTCTCGAGCTCGTCCTTCAGCACGTCGTAGAAATCAGCGACGACGCCCTGCCAGTCACGGCCATCGGCCTCGATGCAGTCGAGCTTGTCCTCCATGCCGGCGGTGAACCCCGCGTCGACAATCTCGGTGAAGTATTTCTCCATCAGCTCCGTCACGACAAAGCCGAGCTCTGTCGGCATCAGCGTTTTCTTCTCCCTCTCGACATAGCCGCGCCTTTCCGTGAGCGTGGCTATGATCGGCACGAAGGTCGACGGCCGGCCGATGTTCTTCTCCTCAAGCTCCTTGACGAGCGAAGCCTCGGTGAAGCGCGCGGGCGGCTGGGTGAACCCCTGCTCGGCGCCCAGCCCCTTCTCGTCCAGGGCCTCCCCGGCTGCCAGCGCCGGAAGCATGTTCCCTTCGTCCTCTTCAAGCTTCGTCTGGTACACCTTCAGGAAGCCGTCGAACTTGAGCTTGCTCCCGGTCGCCCGGAACGTGTAGCGCCCGTTTTCGATGTCGGCCGCCACGCTGTCAAAGACCGCCTCGCTCATGCGGCTCGCTACGAAACGCGACCATATGAGCCGGTACAGCTTGAATTGGTCGGGCGTGAGCGAGTCCTTGATTTCCTCGGGGCGCAGGTTGACATAGGACGGGCGGATTGCCTCGTGCGCGTCCTGGATATCCTTCTTCTTGTTCTGGAAGAAGGTGTTGCCTACATAGTCGTCCCCGAATTCTTCCTTTATAAACGCCTTGGCCGCCGCGTCCGCCTCAGCCGAGATCCGGACAGAATCAGTCCTGATATAAGTCACGAGCCCGATCGTCCCGTGCCCCTTCACGGACACGCCTTCATAGAGCTGCTGCGCGACGCTCATGACGCGGCGCGTCTGGAAGCCGAGCTTGATCGACGCGTCCTGCTGCAGCGTGCTCGTCGTATAAGGCGCGTAAGGCTTGCGCCGCCGCTCTTTCTCCTCGACCGTCTTGACCGAATACGTGCCGCCCTTCAGCGCGGCGAGCGTCTCGTCGGCCTCGGCCTTGTTTCCCGGGATATACTTTTCGCCGTCTTTCTCCGAAAGCCTCGCCGTGAATTCCTTCGTGTCCCCGCTCTTCTTTGCCAGCTGCGCCGCCACCTTCCAGAATTCCTCCGGCACGAACGCGCGTATCTCGCGCTCGCGGTCGACGATGAGCTTGAGCGCCGCCGACTGCACGCGCCCTGCCGAAAGCCCCATGCGTATCTTGCGCCAGAGCAGCGGGCTGATCTTGTACCCCACGATCCTGTCGAGCACGCGGCGCGCCTGCTGCGCGTCGACAAGCCTCATGTCTATCCTGCGCGGCGCCTTCACCGCGTTCTTGATCGCCTCCTTCGTTATCTCGTTGAAGACGATGCGGTCCGCCGTATCGCCCGGCAGCCCGAGCAGGTACGCTATATGCCACGAGATCGCTTCCCCCTCGCGGTCCGGGTCGGTCGCGAGCAGGACGTTCTTCGCGCCCTTGGCCTCCTTCTTCAATTCGCGTATAATGTCGCCCTTGCCCCTGATATTGATATAGTCAGGCCTGAAATTGTTTTCTATGTCGATCCCGAGCTTGCTTTTCGGAAGATCCCTGATATGGCCGACAGACGCGACCACCTTGTAATTCGACCCAAGGAACTTCCCGATCGTCTTCGCCTTTGACGGCGACTCCACGACTACCAGTGTCTTGTTGTCCTTCTTTGCTTTCGCCGAAGCGCTCTTCGCAGCTGCTGCCATTTCCCCTCCAATTTACCCTTTGATACTATTCCCGATTGCTCACAAGGAGTTATTCAAGCACGTTTTTCCAGCCGTGTCAAGTCAAATCCTGCCCGCCTCCCCGGGAATCCTGCCCGCCTCCCCGGGGATAAACACCCTGCCCGCGCTCGTCGTAAGGATTCCTTTGATTTCAAGCATCGTGACGACAGACGTAAGCTCGCCGATCGTCAGCCCGGTTTCATAAGACAGGCGATCGTGCGCCATCTCGCCATTTTGCCTGAGAGCCGCCACTACGCGCTCCTCTTTCGCCGTCAGCGCCTTGCCTGAAGAAGCGATGGCGTCCGGCGCGATCCCGAAGTCAAAGAGTATGTCGTCGATAAAGACGAGCGGCCGGGCGCCGTCGGCAATCAGCTTGTTGCACCCGATGCTCCCTTTCCGGTTGATATTCCCCGGCACGGCATAGACTTCGCGCCCCTGCTCGGCGGCGCACTCTGCCGTGATCAAGGACCCGCTCGTGAACCCGGCTTCGGCGACGACCGTCGCGCATGAAAGCCCGCTGATAATGCGGTTGCGCGCGGGGAACGTTATCTTCGACGGGTGTATCCCGTCCTCGTATTCGGACAGGATCAGGCCTTTCTTCTCTATTTCGCGCATCAGCCCCCGGTTGGACGCCGGGAAACAGGTATCGATTCCCGACCCGAGCACGGCGACCGTCGGCGCCCCGCCGGCAAGCGCGCCCTTGTGCGCCCATGTGTCTATGCCTTCCGCCATGCCGGAGACGACGCATACCCCGTGCGCGGAAAGCCTCCTGGCTATCGTGAACGCGGCCCAGCGCCCGTAGTCCGTCGAGGAGCGCGAGCCGACGATCGCGATCATCGGGCGCCCCAGCACGTCCGGGTTGCCTGAATAATACAGCCTCGCGGGCGGGCGCGGTATGAGCGAGAGCAGGCTGGGGTAGCGCGGGTCGCCGCGGTCGATATAAGGCCGGGCCTTTTCAATGCTTCCCATGTCAGCCGACCCCCCTGTAAGCGATGGCCTCGGCAATATGCGCCGCGCCGATCCCCTCCTCTCCGGCGACGTCGGCAATCGTGCGGGCGACCTTTATAATCTTCGACCGCGCCCGCACGCTGAACGCATAATGTTCATAAGCCTGTTTCAGGACATCTTCCGCTTCCTTTCCCAGGCCGCAGGCCCGCTTGATCCCGTCCGCCGAAAGGCGAGCGTTCGGGGCCTTGCGCGGGTTCCGTTCCATCTGCGCCGCCCGCGCCGCGAGCACCAGCTCCAGCATCCGGCCCGTGTCCATGCATGGGCGCCCCTCCGTCTCCGGCCCGAACTCCGCCTGCTCTACCGAGCCCATCCTGACATGGATATCGATCCG
>Ga0082212_10002884_pt1 | contig 24651 bp, 20 predicted proteins | sample TergutNt197P3_FD_71548 | JGI IMG/M metagenome (GOLD analysis project Ga0082212, IMG submission 71548) | Neocapritermes taracua P3 segment gut microbial communities from Petit-Saut dam, French Guiana - Nt197 P3 | ecosystem: Host-associated > Arthropoda: Insects > Digestive system > Gut ... | reverse complement strand
ATATGATGATAACATCTAAACCCCGCCCACCGCAAGGGCGTAAAAAAGGCAGCCTTCGGATTGTCAAAAACTGGGGGATGGTATATCTTAGGAGCGCATCAGCGAAAGCGGCGGGGCGGATTTTTAGGATATGGAGCCGATGGATTATCAGCGCTATTCCGGCGCCCCGGGCCGGCTGGAGCCGGAAGAAGGCCGGAATGTGGCCCTGGGGGGGGTGACCCCGCCGGTCCTGGCCCGCCTCCTGGCCCGGCTGATAACCGACCGCCCCCAGACCATTTTCGCGGCCCTGCCCACCCAAGCCATGGCCGAAGACCTGGTGGGCGACCTGGGCTTTTTCTGGCCCGAGGGCCGCGACCGCATCCACCTCTTCCCGGCCTTCGAGGCCAAGCCCTTTCTGGCCCAGGCCGCCGCGCCGGACGCGGTCCTGGAGCGCCGGTGGGTCCTGGCCAAGCTGGCCGAGGATGACGGCCCCCGGCTGGTGGCCGCCCCGGCCCCGGCCCTTCTGCGCCTGGTCCCCGGCCCGGCCGAGACCCTGGCCGCCCGCCGGCTCATTGAGGTCGGGACCGAGACCGACCTGGAGGACCTCAAGACCTTCCTGGTCCGCCACGGTTACACGCCCGTGGGCCAGGTGGAATCGCCGGGCGATTTCGCGGCCCGCGGTTATATAGTGGACATTTTCCCGGCCGGGCGGAATCTTCCGGTGCGGGTGGAATTCTTCGGCGACCTGGTGGAATCCCTAAGGACTTTCCAGGTCGAGGACCAAAAATCAATGGAGTCCCTCTCCGGTCTCCTCATTGCCCCGGCCCGGGAATTCGCCTATGATGCCGAAAACGGCGCCGTTGCGGCCGAAGCCCTGGAAGAACTGGCCCGGGCCGCGGGCTGGCACGGCCTGTTGTGGAACCCTCTGGCCGAGGCCTTCCGGGCCGGAACGCCCGTCAGCGGCCTGGATTCCTGGGCCCCGATGTTCACGGACCTCAAGCCCCTGCGCTCCGGGCTGGGCCGAGCCCGCGTCCTCATCCACGAACCTGAGGCGCTGATGAAATCGGCCGAGGCGGCCTGGCTGGGCCTGGCCAACCACCATGAGCGGCTGCGGCTGGAGGAACGCCCCCACCTGGACATCCGGCGCGGCTGGCTGCCGCCGACGGAAACCCTGGCCGGCCTGACCAGGGGAGGCGGCTGGCGGACCCGGGCCCTGGACCTCCCGGAAAGCCGGGGGACGCGCTGTTTTCATATCCCGGTGGAAGCCAATGTCAATCTCAAGGCCGCGCCGTCGGCCGGCCTTGCCGGCTCCGGCGGCGCCGGTTTACTGGCCCCCCTGGCCGCCCGCCTGCGCGGCCTGATGAAACGGGGTTTTACGACCCACCTGGTGGCCCGGGGCGCGGAACAGGCCCGGCGGCTGGCCGAGATGCTGGCCGACTACGACCTTTCGGCCGGCCGGGGCCGGGTGAACGCCGGTTCCGGCCGCCTGTCCCTGGAAGTGGGCCAGCTCTCCGGCGGCTTCGCCTTGACCGACGAGCAAGAGGCCTATATAGTCGAGGATGAAATATTCGGCGTCCGCCAGCGACCGCGCCGCCGCCCGGCCGCGGCCGAGGGGGGCCTTAGATTCTCCAGCCTCAAGAGCCTGGCCCCCGGCGACTATGTGGTCCACAATGTCCACGGCATAGGGCAGTATCAGGGTCTGGTCACCCTCCAGCTCTCCTACGGCCAGAAGGGCGAATTCCTGCACCTGGTCTACAAGGGCGGGGACAAGCTCTATGTGCCGGTGGAACTCTTCAAGTCGGTGGGCAAATATGTGGGGGCCGAAACCCGCCCCCCCCTTTTGGACCGCCTGGGCGGCCTGACTTGGGGACGCCTGAAGACCAAGGTCAAGGAGAACATCCGCCTGATGGCCGAGGAACTGCTCCGGCTCTACGCCGCCCGCCAGATAAGCCCCGGCCACGCCTACGAAGCCCGGGACAGCTTCTTTACGGAATTCGAGGCCGCCTTTGAATATGACGAGACCCCGGACCAGCGGCGGGCCATAGACGAGGTCCTGGCGGACCTGGCCGCGCCCAAGCCCATGGACCGGCTAATCTGCGGCGATGTGGGCTACGGCAAGACCGAGGTGGCCTTAAGGGCCGTCTTCAAAGTCATTTCCGAAAAAAAGCAGGCGGCCGTCCTGGTGCCCACCACCATCCTGGCCGAACAGCACGAGCGCACCTTCACGGCCCGCCTTTCGCCCTGGGGGGTCAGGACCGCGGCCCTGTCGCGCTTCAAGAAGCCGGCGGAAATCAGGAGCCTTCTTAAGGAGACGGCCGAAGGCCGGGTGGACGTCATCATCGGCACTCACCGCCTCCTTTCGAAAGACGTGAAATTCCGGAACCTGGGGCTGGTGGTCATAGACGAGGAACACCGCTTCGGCGTGGCCGACAAGGAGAAGCTGAAAAAGCTCCGCACCCGGGTGGACGTCATGGCCATGAGCGCCACCCCCATTCCCCGCAGCCTGTCGATGTCCCTGGCCGGCATCCGCGATTTGAGCACCATCGCCACCCCTCCCCAGGACCGGCAGGCCGTCAAGACCATCCTCCTTAAATACGAGGATGAAACCGTCTGCGAGGCCATCGACCGGGAACTGGCCAGGGGCGGCCAGGTCTTCCTGGTCCACAACCGGGTGCGGGACATACAGCTCTGGGCCGACCGCCTCCGGCGGCTCATGCCCCTGGTGCGCTTCGGCATAGGCCATGGGCAGATGAAGGAATCAGAATTGGAAGATGTCCTGACCAGGTTCCTGAATCGGGAACTGGATGTCTGGATCACCACGGCCATAGTGGAGTCCGGCCTGGATTTCCCGGCCGCCGGCACCATCATAATAGATCAGGCCGACCGCTTCGGCCTGGCCCAGCTCTACCAACTGCGCGGCCGGGTCGGCCGGGGCAACCAGGAGGCCTTCGCCTATCTCCTGGTGAACGATCCGGATACTTTGACCGCCGATGCCAAAAAACGCCTCAAGGCCCTGTTGGACCATAGCGACCTGGGCAGCGGCTACCAGATAGCCAGGCACGACCTGGAGATCCGCGGCAGCGGCAACATCCTGGGCGCGGCCCAGTCAGGCCAGGCCCAATTGGTGGGCTATGAAATGTATGCCCAACTGATGGAGGAGACCATACGGGAACTGAAAGGCCAGCCGGTCGAGGAGACCCCGGAGCCGGAAGCGGCCCTGGGCCTGCCGGCCTATCTCCCGGCCGATTATGTGCCCGACACCCCCGCCCGCCTGGTTCTCTACCGCCGGCTGTCCGAAGCCGGGACCTTTGAGGAGATCGAAGCCCTCAAGGCCGAAATGCGCGACCGTTTCGGCCCGCCGCCGGAAGAGACCGAAAACCTGGCGGCCCTGATGGAAACGAAGATCCTGCTCCGGCGGGCCGGAGCGGCCCGCCTGGAGACCGGTCCCGGGGGCCTGACCCTGACTTTCGGGCCCGGCGGGCCGGCCTCCTACGACCAGGTCCTGGCTTTGGTAACGGATAAGAAACGCCGGGTCCGCCTGTCGCCCTCCGGCAAACTCTTCGTCGGCGACCTAACCCTGAAAAGCCGCGCCGACCTGGACCCGATCCGCTCCTTTCTGACCTCCCTGGCCCCGACCGAGGCGGAAGGGACCGGCCCCCGAGAGGTGAAACCATGAGACGAACCTTGCCGCCCGGACGCTGGCTTACGGCCATAGGCTGCCTGGCCTTTCTGGCGGCCGGGGCCTGCCGGGAAGTCCAGGACGCCTGGGTCTGGCCGCCGGACACGGCCGCCCTGGTCGAAGGCCAACCCATAACCATGACCGAACTCAACCAGGTGCTGGGCTGGGGACTTTACGGCCAGTTGACCCCGGAAGAGAACGCTCCCGCCACTGAGGCCGTCCCTCTCCTGGTGCTGGAAAAATTGATCGAGGAGCGCCTGGTGCTGGCCGAAGCCCCCCGGCGCAAAATATCCCTTGAAGCGCTGGAAAAGGGAATCAGCCGGCCGCCTGAAGAAGGCGCCGATTCAGACCTGCCCCCGGCCCAGGCTGAAAGCCTGCGCCGGAACTTGCTCCGGCAGGCTGTTCTGCATAAAATAACCGGCAGGATCATGGCCGAGGAAAGACAGTTGTCAGCCGCGGACTGGCGGACCTTCTGGCGGGCCTGGCCCAAAAAAAAGCCCATCCGTTACCGGGTGCGGGCCCTCTTTCTGCCGCCCTCCCCGGAAGCGCCGGCTCTGCCGGGACGCGGCCAGGAGGGCTTGGACCAACTGACCCAAAGATTCAAACTAGAAGGCTTCCCGGTAGTCCTCTCGGCGGCTGTCTGGCTGCGGAGCGACCGCCTGGACGAAACCCTCACCGCGACTCTGGAAACAGCCTGGGCCGACAAAAAACTCAGCCCGCCCGTCCGCCAGGAAGGAAGCTGGGCCGTTTACGAGGTGCTGGACCTGGACCGGGAAACAGCGGCCGTGGCCGAACTCAAGGCCGCGCGAGCCGCCTATGAATTCAAGGCCGGCGAAGAAGCTTTCCGCGGCTGGCTTTCGACCCGCCGGGCCACGGCCGACATAAGGATCAACCCCAGCCTGACCAAACCCCTGGAGTAATTTTCATGCGAACCCTTTTGCTGGCGATTCTTCTGGCGGCCCTGGCCGCCCCGGCCCGGGCGGCCGATTTTGACGGCATCGCGGCCGTGGTCAACGGCGAGGTGATCACCAGAAAACAGGTGGAGAACCAAGCCAATGCCCTGGCGCGCGGCGGCCGGCTGCCGGCCGGGCTCAACCGCGCCGACTTGAAAGAGAAGGTTCTGGAAGACCTCATCGACCAGGAACTCATAAATCAGGCGGCCAGGGCCAAGGGCGTCTTCGTCACCGAAGGCGATGTCAGCCAGGCCCTGGAGAGGATCAAGCAGCAGAACAATCTTTCCGAATCCCAGTTCCGGGCCTCGGTGGCCCAGAGCGGGGTCAGCCTGGAGGCTTTCCGCGAAGGCGTGCGCCTGGAACTCATGCGCGGCCAGATCCTGGGCTCCAACAAGGTCATGAGCCGCATCGTGATCACGGAAAAAGAAGTTGAGGCCTATTTAAAGGGCGCGGGCCCCCGCCTGGAGTCCAGCGGCGGCCGGGGCCTGCGCCTGATCGTTCTGCCCCTGGATCCCAAAAAACCGGAAGCCGCCCTGGCCGAGGCCCAACGCATCAAGCGGGAAATCGAAGGCGGCCTGAACTTCGCCCAGGCCGCCGGCAAGTATTCCCGGGGACCGGGCCATGACCAGGGTGGAGATCCCGGCGACGCGGTAACCCTGGACCAACTGCCTCCGCCGCTCCAGGATATCCTGGCCAAGCTTCCCCCGGGCCAGCCCACCGAACCCATCAACGCCGGCCAGGCCATTGTGCTCATGACTCTGGCCGGAGAAGAACCCCAGACCCCCGGATCGGACGGCCGGTTCAGCCTCGAGGCCCGGGAAAACGCCCGCCGCCTCCTGGAACGCCAGAAAATGCAACAGAATTTCATCAAATGGGTGGAAGACTTAAGGCGTGGCGCGGTCATCAAAAAGCCGGGGCTTTGAAACCAAGCCGCCTTCAAAGGCGCCCTTTTGAAAGCAACTCGCCTGAGGCTAAAGTATTAAAGCCCCAAAAAGAAACCGAGACTTAGGCGGAGTCTCGGTTTCAACAACAACAAGGAGAATTTCGGAGTTTCAGCTATGGCCTTGGGCGTGACCATCGCCGTTCTATAGTGCAAGTGGCGGGCCAAAAGCCATCTCAGATATTTAATTGTTAGATTATAAAATTATTTCAATATATTATTTTTTTCAGTGCGGTCCGGCCCGGCCGGGCAGAGTTCAAAAAAAAGGCCCCGGAAGGCGGTTTGGTTCAATTATTAGAACTTTGTGTTCAAAAACTTGAATATAATTGGCCAAATTTTTGAACCCGCACCGGAAGGCAAAAAATTATTTATGCCCCGATTATTTTAACGAGTACCCGCTTGCGCCGCCTTCCATCAAATTCCCCGTAAAAGATCTGTTCCCAGGGGCCGAGGTCCAGGTGGCCCTCGGTCACGGCCACCACCACCTCCCGGCCCATGACCTGGCGTTTGAGGTGGGCGTCGGCGTTGTCTTCGTAGCCGTTATGGGCGTATTGATCATAAGGTTTTTCCGGGGCCAGGCCTTCCAGCCAGCGCTCGAAGTCGCGGTGAAGGCCCGACTCGTCGTCGTTGATGAAGACCGAGGCGGTGATGTGCATGGCGTTGACCAGGACCAGGCCTTCGCGGATGCCCGAAGCCGCCAGTTCCGCGTTCACCCTGGGGGTTATATTGATGAAGGCGCGGCGGGTATCGGTTTGAAACCACAATTCCTGGCGATGGCTTTTCATGCTGTCCCTCTCCCGGAAACCCGGCCTTGTTTTATGCCGGAAGCGGCCTTATAATAAAATTCTATAAAGTCCGGCCGTCACCAGGGTAGCCAGACTCAAATTTTTCGCGGGGCCAACGCCCATGAAACTGTTTGACCTGAGCCTTAAGGAACGCCTCTCTCTGCGCCGGCTGTTTATCTGGCATTTGGGCTACTTGTCCCTTATTCTCATTTTTTTCAGTATAATTTATTATTTCGGGTATTTCAAGTCCTCGGACTGGCTGCACGAAAGCGCCATTTTCACCTACTGGTCACCGGCGGCCACCCTGGTTTTCGTCCTGGTCTCACCCTGGCGCCCCAGTTGGCGGCAGGCCCTGGCCGGGACCTTTGAACGGCTGGAGGGCGAAAGGATATTCTGCCTCATGGCCGTCCTGATTTTTTTCTTCGGCTTTTATCTTTACAGCCTTCTTTTATGGGGGCTGGGGGCCCTCCTGCCCTCTCTCTTTCATATGTAGCCGAATCAAAAGATCCCATGCGGAATATTCTCATAATCATGCTGCTGGGCGCCCTGGGCGCGGCCGCACCGATCCTGGAGGCGGCCCCGGCCAGGCGGAACGCCCGCTCCGCGACGGCCCCCCCGCCCCAGGTCTTCCGGGCCATTTATCCCCGAGCCCCTTTAAGCCTGGACCCCCACGCCGACCCCGACCCGGCCGCCTGGCCGGTCATCATGGCCGCCTACGACCGGCTAATGACCCTGGCCCCAGGCACGACCGAACCCCGGCCGGCCCTGGTCAAGGCCTGGACCGTTTCAGACAACGGCCTCATCTACACTTTCGTCCTGCAGGAAGGCCGCACCTTTGCCGACGGCTCCCAGGTCAACGCCGAAGCGGCCCTCTATTCCTTTGACCGGCTCATGTCCACCGACACCGGCCGCCGCTTCTTCCCTTGTCTCTCCAGTTTCGAGCGGGTCGGAGAACTGACCTTCCGGCTCATCCTGAACCGCCCCTGGCCCCCCTTCCTGGCCTCCCTGGCCTTGCCCCAGGCCTCCCTGGTCAGCCCCGGGCTGCGCAACCAGCCCCCGGACTTCCTCTTCGCCCGCACCTTAGGCAGCGGCCGCTATCAAGTTTACGGCTGGAAGGACAGCACCCTGGGGCTCCAGGCCCGGCCGGACCTGGCCGCCAAACCCCTGGTGGGCCTGGCCCTCTTTCACTACGAGCCCGACCCCCGGGAGCGCTACCGGAAAATGATCACCCACCGCGCCCACCTGACCGTGGCGCCGGACGGCGGCGAAGCCTCCTGGCCCGCTCCCTTTCTGGCCCGCCTGGCGCCAACTTTCAGCGTGCGCTTCCTGGCCCTGAACACCCGCCGTCCCTATATCCGCTTGTCCCAGGTCCGCCGGGCCCTCAGCGCCATAATCCAGGCCGCCTTCGAGGGCCGGCCGGGGCAGCTCGGCGGCCCCTTCCCCAACGGTCTTTTCTACAACAGTCCCGGCCGGGCCGAGGCCCCCGGGGTCGATCAGGCCGACCCCCTGCGGCAAGGGGCCCTGGTGCTGAATCAAGTCGGCCCCCCGGTCCTGCCCCTGGTCCTGATCTACCAGGATCAGGCTCCGGACCTGGCCGAAGACGCCAGGACCATCCAGAGGGTCCTGGCCGTCCACGGCCTGGCCGTGGACCTTCAACCCCTGGCGGAGGCCCAGTGGCGCCGGGCCCGGGACAACGGGCAATATGATCTGCTCCTGGACACCCGGACCCCGGAGATCCCCACCGCGGACCTCTGGCTGGGCCGATTTTTGTCCTCGATATCCAGCCCGGAAGGCAACCCCGCCTTTTTCGAACACCAGGGGGCCGACCGCCTGCTGGACGAACTGGCCCAGACCGTGACGGCCAATCCCGATGACAGCCGGACCCTGGCCCAAAGGCGGCTGGCTGACCGGCGGGCCCAAATTCTGGCCGACCTGTCCCGCCTGGCCGCCTCGGAAGCCCCCTATGTCTTTCTGTATCAACTGGAGCAAATGCTGGTGCTGGATGAACGCCTGGATCAGCCGGTCCGGAGCCAGGAAGGCAACCTGACCACCCACCCCCTCTGGCCCGATGTCTGGCCTCTGGGCCTGACCAACCTCCGCCCCTTGACCGCCCGGCGTTCCGGGGTCAACCCCACCGGCCGTCTGGATATTTCGGGCGACCCTGGGGCCGGGGCCCAGCCTGAAAGCGCCAGCCGGCCCCAGGCCGGCCCGGAGGACAGGGAGCCAGAGCCGGAAACCCCGGCGGCCGGACCGGAAGACCCGGACGATTTTCCGGATGACTTTGATGACTTCTTAGGGGAGGAATGGCCTTGACGCGGAAAAGCCTCAATCTGGGGCCGACGGCCCTTTTCCTGGCTCTCTGGTGGGCCTTTGGCGCGGCCCAGTCAACCCCTTTGCGCGCGGCCCAGGCCGACCCGGCCTGGACCGAACTTATGGCCGGCCTGGCCCTGGAATACCGCACCCCGCCTGACGCGGCCGGGGCCCGGGAGCATTATCTGGCCGCGGCCCGAGCCGGCTCCCGCGAGGCTCTCCTGGGTCTGGCCCGTCTACATGGCCCGGAAAGCCCTTTGTGGCAGGGACCGGATCTCTGGCGCGACCACCTCCTGGCCGCGGCCCGGGCCGGTTGGGCCGAAGCCGCTTTCACCCTGGCCGAGGCTTTGGAGAAAAAGACCGTCTCTGGCCTGGAGCCGGTTCCCTTTTATCTAAAAGCCGCGGCCGCCGGCCACCCGGCGGCCGCCCACCGCCTGGCCGCTTTCTATGACGAAGGCGCAGGCGGCCTCCCCCGCGACCCGGGCCAGGCCCTCCTCTGGCTGACCGTGGCCGCGTCCCGGGAGGACCGGAACGCGGCCCTGGAACTGGGGCTCCATTACTATCAAAATAACCCGGAAACAGCGATGGGCTGGCTGGAAAAATCCGGCACGCCAGAGGCCCGGTATTGGCTGGGGGAAATCCACCTGCGGAACAGACGGGCTCCAGAAGCCTGGGCGGCTTTCACCAAGGCCGCCGAGGCCGGCCGGCCCGAAGCCCACCTGGCCCTGGGTCTTTTGAGCCTGGACAACGACTTCGGCCGCCGCCCGGACCCCCGGGCCGCCCTTAGGCATTTTAAAATGGCCGCCGACCTGCCTGAAGGCGCCTACCGTCTGGGCCATATGTTCCTGGCCGGCCAAGCCACGCCCAAGGATCCCATCACCGGGGCCTTCTGGCTCAACCGGGCCGCGGAGAAGGGACATGACCAGGCCCGGACGGAATACGACAAGCTGCGGCTCACTCTCAGCCCCGGCCAGCAAAAACGCCTGGAACGCATGATCGAGGAAGGCCTGGCCCCGACCACCAGAACCCTCTCGGATCCCAACTAGAAATTTTGTTTTTAATTTCGAACCGGGCCGGCCGGCCCGGTTCCGGGAGAGGACGGTTCAATCCGTCCCGTATTCCTCATCAATCAAAGAAATGACCCGACCCAGGGCTTGGGTGATCACATTCCAATCCACGTACATGATCACTTCTTTCCCCACCCTTTCGCCCTTGAGGATGCCGGCTTCCTGCAGCACACTGATGTGGTGGACCACCGCGGTGCGGGACAGATTGAACTGTTCGGCCACATTTTTGATGTTGATCTGTTCTCCGGGTTCAAAAAGCAATAAAATCCGCTGCCTGGTAACTGAGCCCAAGGCTTCCAGAATTGGAGCGGCCGCGCCCCATTTGCTGATTATGTCCGGGGCGATTTCCCTTCTCATAGAGTCAAGTCTCCCTACTAAAGGTTCAGGACATGGAACGAGGAGACCCGGCGCCAGCCGGAAAATTACGCAATGCTTATGAGGGCCGGCCCCAAAATAATCCAGCCCGGGACCGCCTTTAATTTGGTGTTCAATTGTCAGCTTTTAATCGCTAACAATTTAATTAAATGGGTTAGTTTATATCACAACACTGGGGCTGGAGCAAGAAAAAATTTCATCGGCTTGCCAAGCGGACCGCCATAATATATTATTGAGCGGGTAGGGGGCGAACCATGAGCATTTGGACCAAAGACCAGATCGAACATATGAAGGAAGCCCTGCAACTGGCCCGGCGGGGCTGGGGACTGGTTTCGCCCAATCCCCTGGTGGGGGCGGTGGTGGTCAAGGGCCGGCGGGTGGTGGGCCGCGGCTGGCACACCGGACCGGGGCAGCCACATGCCGAGGCCGCGGCCCTCCTGGAGGCCGGCCGCAAGGCCAAAGGAGCCGACCTTTATGTAAACCTGGAGCCCTGCCATCACTATGGCCGAACCGGGCCCTGCACCGAAGCCATCCTCCAGGCCGGCCTGGCCCGGGTCTTCTTCGGCCTGCCGGACCCCAACGCCGTGGCCTCCGGCGGGGCCAAGGCCCTGGCCGCGGCCGGGGTGGAGGTCCAAGGGGGCCTCTTGACCGAAGAATGTTTTGAAGTCAACCTTTTCTTTTTCAAATGGATCATCACCGGCCGGCCCTTCGTCATCCTCAAGACGGCCGCCTCCCTGGACGGCAAAACGGCCACGGCTTCCGGGGAATCCCGCTGGATAAGCTCCAAGGCGGCCCGCAATTTCGGCCACCATATCCGGGCCGGAGTGGACGCCATCATCATCGGCCGCCATACGGCCGAAAAGGACAACCCCGAACTCTCGCCCCGCCCCTGGGGCCGGCGCAAGATGCACCGGCAGCCCTGGCGGGTGGTGCTGGACCCCACTTTAAGGCTTTCACCAGAACTCAAGCTGTTCGACCCCACCCTGGGCGGCCCCACGGTGGTCTTCTGCAAGGCCAACGCCTCCCCGGCCAAGATCGAAAAACTGACCAGACGGGGCCACCAGGTCATTGTCGGCCCCTCCTTCGGCTCCCGGCTTCTGTCCATCCGGGGAGTGCTGGAAGAACTGGGGCGGCGCGGCTTGCAGAGCGTCCTGATAGAACCCGGGGCCACCCTGGCCTCCTCGGCCCTCATTGATGAACCGGTGGTGGACCTGGCCCATTTATTCCTGGCTCCGGAATTCCTGGGCGGGGTCAAGGCCCCCGGCGTCATAGGGGGCGCCGGCCTGGGACAGCTCAGCCTGGCCCGGCCGGCTGAAATATTGAAGCTGGGCCGCAAAGGCCCGGATATCCATATCACCATCCGGCCCCAGGGCGGCTTCGGCGCTCCTGAAGACCGCGAGGCTGTTTTCAGGACCGCGGGCCTGACGCCGCCCCTGACCGGGGAAACTTGATGTTCACCGGCCTGACCCAGGGGTTGGGCCGCCTTGACCGGCGCGCGGCCCGGGGCGGCGAAGTAGAGCTGGGGGTGACCGCCGAATTCGACTGGACCCCGCCCCTGGTCCTGGGGGAGAGCGTGGCCGTTTCCGGGGTCTGCCTGACCGTGGCCGGCCTTTACGGACCCCGAGGCTTCACCGCCCACGCCTCGGCCGAGACTTTGAACCGGTCCACCCTCGGGCGGGCGGACCGGATCAACCTGGAACGGGCCCTGGCCCTGGGTGACCGCCTGGGCGGCCATCTGGTGAGCGGTCATGTGGACGGCCTGGGCGCCCTGGCTTCAAAAACTTCGGCCGGGGCCAGCCAGATCCTTAAATTCAGCCTGCCCGCGCCCCTTCGGCCCTTTGTGGTGGCCAAAGGTTCCATCGCCGTGGACGGGGTCAGCCTGACCGTCAATGAAATTCTGGCCGAGGCCTTCACCGTAAACCTCATACCCCACACCCTGGATCAAACCACCCTGGGCGGGCTCCGGCCGGGGGACGCGGTCAACCTGGAAACCGACCTTTTGGGCAAATATGTCCACCGCCTCCTGACTTTTCAGAACCAGGGCACCCGGGGCGGCCTGTCCCTGGAAGCCCTGGCCCGGGGCGGCTTCATTTGATTTCCATATGGGACCGGGATTAGCGGCGACGCTCTGGGATCTCGACGGTACCCTCCTGTACACCCTGGAGGACCTGGGCGACAGCCTTAACCAGGCCCTGGCCGAAGAGGGCCTGCCCGGCCACAGCTATGACGACTACCGGCTCATGGTCGGCAACGGTCAAAGGCTTCTGGTCACCCGGGCCCTGCCCGAAGACAGGCGCGACCCGGAAAAGGTGGGGCGCGTCTATAATGGATTCACCATACGCTACCGGGCCAACCAATGCCGGAAGTCCCGCCCCTATCCCGGAGTGCCGGAACTCCTGGCGGAACTCAAGGCCCGGGGCTTTAAGCTGGCCGTGCTGTCCAACAAAAACCAGGACAACACGACCGCGGTGGTGAACCACTATTTCCCCGGCCTCTTCGAGGTGGCCTGGGGCCTGAGCCCCCAGCGGCCGGCCAAGCCCGACCCCACCGCGGCCCTGGCCCTGGCCGAAACCCTGGGCCTCTCCCCTGACCGCTTCATATACCTTGGCGACAGCGCTGTGGACATGAAGACGGCCCGGCGGGCCGGGATGTGGCCGGTGGGGGTGACCTGGGGCTACCGGGGACGGGCGGAACTGGCCGCGGCCGGCGCGGCCCTCCTGGTGGATTCCCCGGCCGAACTCCAGGGCTTCGTCCTGGACCTATATCCGGCGGGTGTTAAACCGCACGGGCTTAATAGTCCGAACGGACAGGTTGATTCATAAATTAAAACGCCAATGGCGCACCCGGAGCCGGGAACCAGAGTTGAACATGATGGACGACGACCAGAACGCGGGCCGCCGGAATCAGGGCCAAAAAGAAAATAAGGACCGTGATTCAAACGAACCCTCGGAAAACCGCGGGATTCCCGAAAATCCAGGACCGCCGGACTGGGCCTTGGCCCGCCCGGGACTCGCCGAACGCCTGAGGCGGACCGGCCGACTGCGCCTGGCCCTGACCGGCGGGGCAGCCTCGGGCAAATCCCGGGTGGCCGACCTCATGGAGACCCTGGGGGCCAGGCAGGTGGATCTTGATGACCTCTCCAGAGAGGCCACCGCCCCGGGCCAGGCGGGCTTCAAGGCTGTTCTGGAACTTTTGGGACCGGCTTTCCTCGGCCCGGACGGCACCCTGGACCGGGCGGGGATCGGGCGGGCCGTCTTTGCCGACCCCGAGGCGCGCCGCGGCCTGGAAGCCGCCCTCCACCCTCTCATCTGGGATCTATTGGACCGGAAAATGGCGGACCTGGACGATGAGCCGGCCGTGGTCGTCAGCGTGCCCCTCTTGTTTGAAACAGGGCTGAACAGCCTTTTCCGGCCCATAATCCTGGTCTTCGCCAGCCCGGCCACCCAAACAGACCGTCTCCTGGCCCGCCGATCGCATATGAACCGGCAGGAGGCCAAACGCCTCCTGGAAGCCCAGTGGCCGGCGGCCCCCAAAATAAAAGGCGCCGATTTCATTATCAATAACGATGGTGAATGGGCCGAGACGGAAGCCCAGGTCCGGACTCTCTGGCCCCGCCTCTTGGCAGGCGCTTTAAAATCTGCTATCCTACATTCCTAAATATATCTTGTGGGCGGATTTTAGTCCGCCCTCCATATCTGGTGAACCCCATGGCTCCCCCTCCCATCGCCGCCCTGGACCTGGGCTCCAACACCTTCCGGCTCATGCTGGCGGGAAAGGCGGAGGAAAAAAGGCCGCACCCCTGGGACGATAAGCGGGTTTTTCAGGAACTCCCCCGCCTGGCCGAAGGCTTGGCCCCCGGCGGCCCGTTGGCCCCTTCGGCCCTGAACCGGGCCTGGGAGGCCCTGGACAGTTTCGCGGCCGAAATTCGCGCCTCCAAGGCGGGTCGGGTGCTGGCCGGGGCCACCATGGCCGCCCGCCTGGCCGCCGACGGGCCGGCGTTTCTGGCCGAAACGGCCCGGCGTTACGGCTGGGAAACCCGGCTCCTGACCGGTGAGGAGGAAGCCCGACTGACCGCGGCCGGGGTGCTGACCGGCCTGGCTCCAAGCCCCCCGGAGGCCCTGATTTTTGATATTGGAGGGCGGTCGACTGAATTCATAACCGTCACCGGCGGAACCCCCGGCCGTAGCCTGAGCCTGGACCTGGGAGTGGTGGGCCTGACCGAAGCCTATCTTGAAGCCCCGGCCCGGCCCGGCCAACTGGAAGCGGTGGCCCTGGCAACGAGGGCGGCTTTGTCCGCGGCCGACCTGAGTTTTGTTCAGGCCGATCCCGTCCTGGTGGGTACGGCCGGCACGGTCACCACCATGGCCGCCCTCCTCCTGGGGCTTAAAACCTATGACCCGGACCTGGTCAACAATTCCCGGCTGGCCCGTCCGGCCCTGGCCGGCCTTCTGGCCGAGCTGGCCCCCTTAAGCGAGGCCCGGCGGGTGGAGAAATACGGCCTCCACCCCCGCCGGGCCGACACCCTGCCGGCCGGTCTGGCGCTGGCCCTTGAAATAATGGATCACTTCCGCCGGACGGAACTTACGGTCAGCGACAACGGCCTTCTGGAAGGTCTCTGGCTGGCGGCCGCGGGCTTGGGGCCGGACTCGACCGTTTAAAACAATTTTTGGATGCGGAGTACAGCAAAGGCAGGTGGCGGATGAACAAGACCAGGATATTTGACGAGGGGCTGACCTTTGACGATCTGCTGCTGATGCCGGCTTATTCGGAGGTCCTGCCGGTGGAAGTGGATACCAGCACTCGGCTCCTGAGGGACATCGTCCTGAGCGTGCCCCTGGTCAGTTCGGCCATGGACACCGTGACCGAATCGGAAACGGCCATCACCATGGCCCGGCAGGGCGGCCTGGGGGTCATCCACAAGAACATGAGCATAGCGGCCCAGGCCTTCGAAGTGGAAAAGGTCAAGAAGAGCGAAAGCGGCATGATCGTGGACCCGGTCACGGTGACGCCGGAAACCTGTGTTCAGGACGTGCTGAAACTCATGGAGCAATACCACATCTCCGGGGTGCCGGTGGTTTCGGGGCGGGATCTGCGCGGCATAGTCACCAACCGCGACCTGCGCTTTGAAACCAATTTTCAAAAGCCGGTGAGCGAGGTCATGACCAGGGACAAACTGGTCACGGCCGAAGAGGGCATCACCCTGGAACAGGCCAAGGCCAAGCTCCACGAAAACCGCATTGAAAAACTCCTGGTGGTCAACAAAGAGGGCCGCCTGGCGGGATTGATCACCATAAAGGACATAGAAAAAATCCGCCAATATCCCAACGCCTGCAAGGATTCCAAGGGCCGTCTCCGGGCCGCGGCGGCTGTCGGGGCCAACGAAGAGGCCCTGGAGCGGACCCAGGCCCTGGCCGCGGCCAAGGTTGACGTGGTGGTGATCGATTCGGCCCACGGCCATTCACACAATGTCCTGGAAACGGTCCGGCTGATCAAGCGGCATTTCCCGGAACTGCCCGTGATAGCCGGCAACGTGGCCACGGCCGAGGGCGTGGCCGCCCTAGCCGAGGCCGGCGCCGACGCGGTCAAGGTGGGGGTGGGGCCGGGCTCCATCTGCACCACCCGCATAGTGGCCGGGGTGGGCGTGCCGCAGATGACGGCCATTTTCGAGTGCGCGGCCGAGGGCCGCAGCCGGGATCTGCCCATTCTGGCCGATGGCGGAGTGAAGTTTTCCGGCGACATCGTCAAAGCCCTGGCCGGCGGGGCGGCCGCGGTCATGGTCGGCTCTCTCTTCGCCGGCACGGAAGAGAGCCCCGGGGAAAAATTCCTCTACCAGGGCCGCACCTACAAGACCTACCGGGGCATGGGATCCATCGAGGCCATGCGCGAGGGCTCGGCCGACCGCTACGGCCAGAGCGCCTTTGAAGACTCCGGCGCCGGCAAGCTGGTGCCCGAAGGCATAGTCGGCCGTGTACCCTACCGCGGACTTTTGTCCGAAAGCGTCTTTCAGCTCGTCGGCGGCCTCCGGGCCGGCATGGGCTACCTGGGCGCGGCCAGCCTTGATGAATTGAGAAAAAAGGCCCGCTTCGTCCGCATCACCTCGGCCGGGCTCAAGGAAAGCCATGTCCACGACGTCATAATCACCAAGGAGGCCCCCAACTACCGCCTTGACTCCATTTGACGGCCGATCCCGGCTTTTCCCCGAGGTTACCCCATGAGTTTCGTCCACCTGCATGTCCACTCCTGTTACAGCCTCCTGGACGGGGCCATCAAAATAGAAGACCTGGCGCGGACAGCCAAAGAGATGGATATGCCGGCCGTGGCCCTGACCGACCACGGGCAGATGTTCGGCACCCTGGAATTCTACAAGGCCGCCCGCAAGGCCGGGGTGAAACCCATCCTGGGGGTGGAGGCCTACGTGGCCGCCGCCGGCCGCCACAGCCGCACGTCACCCGATCTCCAGCACCACCTGGTCCTACTGGCTGAAAACCTGGAAGGCTACCGGAACCTCTGCCGCCTGGTCTCCCTGGCCAATATCGAGGGATTTTATTACCGGCCGCGGATTGACAAGGAACTACTGGCCGCCCACAGCCGGGGCCTCATCGCCCTCTCCGCCTGCCTTCATGGCGAAGTGCCCTGGATGTTTCTGAAACACGGCCCGGCCAAAGCCAAACGCGCGGCCGAAGAGTATGCGGCCATCTTTCCCGACCGCTTTTTCCTGGAACTGCAGGCCAACGGCCTGGCCGAACAGGCCGAGGTCAACGCCGGGCTCAGGGAACTGGGGATATCTATGGGCCTGCCGCTGGTGGCCACCAACGACTGCCACTACCTGAACAAAGAGGACCACGAACTCCACGATGTTCTTTTGTGTCTCCAGACCCAAAAGACCCTGGAAGATGAAAACCGCCTCCGCTTCGAAGCCAGTGAATACTATTTCAAGCCGCCCGGGGAGATGGCCGAAGCCTTCAAGGAGATCCCCGAGGCCCTGGCCAACACCCTGGCCCTGGCTGAACGTTGCCAGGTGGAATTTCAGGAAAAATCCCAATACGCCTTTCCGGCCTTCAAACAAAAGGAGGGCCGGACGGCGGGGGAAGTTATGGCGGAACAGGCTCGCGCCGGCCTGGAGCGGCGTTTTACGGCCGAAGCCCGGGCCGGACAGACCTTCGGGCCGGACAAGACAGACGCCTACCGAGCCCGCCTGGAAGAAGAGATATCCCTCATCATTGAAATGAAATTTCCCGACTACTTTCTCATAGTGGCCGATTTCATAGACTGGGCCAGGAGCCGCCAAATCCCGGTGGGCCCGGGACGGGGCTCGGCCGCCGGGAGCCTGGTCGCCTGGGCCCTGGGGATAACCGACCTGGACCCCATCCGCTTCGACCTTCTGTTTGAACGCTTTCTCAACCCCAAACGCGTCACCATGCCCGATATCGACGTGGATTTCTGCGGCGAGCGGCGCGACGAGGTCATAGCCTATGTCACGGAAAAATACGGCGGCCGGGAGCGGGTAGCCCAGATAATCACCTTCGGCCGGATGAAGGCCAGGGGGGTCATCCGGGACGTGGCCCGGGTGCTGGGCTGGAACTATGACGAGGCCGATGCTCTGGCCAAGCTGGTGCCGGGCAGGCTTAAGGACGCCAAGACGGGTGAACCCATGGAAGTCACCCTGGAACTGGCCCTGGCGGCCGAACCAAGGCTGGCCCAGGCGGCCGAGGCCGACCCCAAAACGGCCGAACTGATAAAATACGCCCGCTACCTGGAAAATATGCCCCGCCACGCCTCCACCCATGCCGCCGGCGTGGTCATCGGCGACCGGCCCCTGACCGAGTATCTGCCCCTGGGCCGGGCCAAGGAGGGCTCGGGAGAAAACGGCGAAAAATTCCAGAATGAAAAGGCCCAGATAGTCACCCAGTTCGAGATGAAAGGGGTGGAGGATGTCGGCCTGGTCAAATTCGATTTCCTGGGCCTGAAAACTTTGACGGTCATTGACCACTGCCTGAAACTTCTGAAGAAAAAAGGGGTGGAGGTGGATTTCAAGAGCCAGGACTTTAATGACGGCCAAACCTACGCCCTTCTGGCCCGGGGCGATTCCAGCGGCGTCTTTCAACTGGAAAGTTCCGGCATCCGCGAATACCTGGTCAAACTCAAGCCCAACTGCCTGGAAGACCTGATGGCCCTGGTGGCCCTCTATAGGCCGGGGCCTCTCCAAAGCGGCCTGGCCGACCAGTTCATTGAGGTCCGCCGCGGCCTTAAACCGGCCGTCTATGACCTGCCCCAACTGGAACCCATCCTGAAAGAGACCGGAGGGGTCATACTCTACCAGGAACAGGTCATCCGCTTAAGCCAGGTCCTGGCCAATTTCAGCCTGGGCGAGGCCGACCTTCTGCGCCGGGCCATGGGCAAAAAGGACCCCAAGGAATTCGCCAAGCAAAAGGCCCGCTTCATGGCCGGAGCCCTGGCCAACGGAATAAAGGAAAAAAAGGCCGAACACATTTTCAATCTCATAGACAAGTTCGCCGGTTACGGCTTCAACAAGTCCCATAGCGCCGCCTATGCCGTCCTGACCTACCAGACCGCCTATCTCAAGGCCAACCACCCCCTGGAATTCATGGCCGCCCTCCTGACCTCGGAACAGTCCAACCAGGACAAGGTCAACCGCCTGATAAGCGAGTGCCGGGCCGCCGGAATCCACATCCTGCCTCCGGATGTCAATGAATCAGGCTCCCGGTTCACGGTGGCCGACGGGGCGGTGCGTTTCGGCCTGGGGGCGGTCAAGGGCCTGGGGGAGGCGGCCATAGACTCCATCATAGAGGCCCGCGAAAAGGCGGGGCCCTTCACCAGCCTCTATGATTTCTGCGAACGAGTCGGCACCCAAAAGGTCAACCACCGGGTGCTGGAGACCCTGATAAAATGCGGAGCCTTTGACCGCTCCGGCGGGACCCACCGGGCCGGCCTGTGCCTGGCCGCGGACGAGGCCCTGGCCGCCGGAGCCCGGCTTCAGCGTGACCGGCTCCATGGCCAAACGAGCATGTTCGATATCCTGGACGCCACCGCCCCCGATTCGAAGGCCGCGGAGCCGGCGGACCTTCGCTGGCCCCAGGCCGAACCCTGGCCGGAAAACAAGCGGCTGGCCTTTGAAAAGGAGGCCCTGGGCTTTTTCATAACCGGCCACCCCCTGGACCGCTATGAGGCGGAACTCAGTTTAATGGGCATAGTTCCCGTCGAAAAAGTCAGGAACAAGGGGGACCGGACGGAGGTCCGCCTGGGCGGCATGGTAGCGGCGCTGCAGAAAAAAAGGAGCAAGAAGAGCGGCCAGGATTACGGCCAACTGACCCTGGAAGACCAGACCGGCTCGTTGGAGGTCCTGGTGCTCGGCAAGGTCTGGGACAAAAACGCGGACTGGCTGAAAAAGGATGAAGTGGCCGTGGTGGCCGGGACGATGGAAAAAGAAGAGGCGCGGGAAGCCGGCGGGGGCCACAAGGAAGGCCAGGGCGGCCAGGTCAACATCAAAATCATCGCCCGGGAGATCATGAGCCTGGCCGAGGCCCTGGAAAAGAGAACCGAAAGCCTGACCTTAAGACTGCCCCGGAGCGGGCTCGGCCCGGAGACCCTGTCTCTCCTGAAAGAGGCGGCCCGGGATTATCCGGGCCCGGCCAGGGTCTATCTTCATCTGTCCGGACCCGAGGGGGTGGCCGTCTATCGCCTCGAGGCCGGCCTTCGCCCCTGCCCGGCCCTGACGGACCGGCTCCGGACCCATCTCTCCGGATTTGGCGTGAGAGGCGGAAGCCAGGTTCAGGGCAGTCTCAGCCGCTCGTTGGTGTAAATCATGTAATTGCGGCGATTACGCAGGCTGGGGTTGAGTTCCAGGAGCCTGGCCACTGTGGTGTTGTTGGCCCTGGCTATGTTGGAAAGCACATCCCCGTCCTTGGTGACGTAGATACGGCCGGACTGGACGGCGGCCGGAACCGGGGTGGACGGAACAGGGGCGGCCGGGGAAGCGACCTGAACCGGAGGGACCGGGAGGGCCGGGACGCCGACTGTGGCCGGGGGCCGGGGCGTCTGCCATTCCTCCTCCCAATTGCCTCCCTGGTCTCCGCCTTGAGCCTGGCTCCCGCCGGCATACTGAACACCCGGGGGCAGGCTGAGCCGTCCGGTGTTCAGATTGCCCTTGCCCGTGCTCAAAAGCAATTGCAACACCTCCTGCTCCCGCTTTATGTCCTCCAAAGCCCGGTTCAGAATCTCATTTTCCTGGCGGACTTCGCTCAACTCCGCGGTCAGGGCGTTGTTTTCCTCCAGGAGCGCCTTAAAATCGGCTTCAGAGTTCCAGCAGCCAACAGCCCCCAGCCCGGCCAAAATAAGGCCCGCCATGCTCAGACCTCGCCAAAACATTTTTTCCCTCCCAACTCCGCCTCTTTGAAAACAGACGGCATCAGCCCTCCGGGGTGATGGTGAACTTGCGGACCAAGTGGTCGGGCTTGAGGGATTCCTTGGATCTCCTCAGGCCCGGCAAGCCAAGATCCTGTTCCCGGTTGACATAGGTCACGTCCGGGGGCAGGGTCCGGCAGAAGTGGCTGGTCAGGGCCACGAAGAGGCCCCGGATATCCGGATTGGCCTTTTCCAGGTGGACCAGGGCGGTATCGGGCCTGACCAGTTCCCCAAGAGTGAAGCCTTCCAGGCGGCCGCCGAGGCGGATGGCCAGGCCCAGAAGGTTCAAGTCGTCCAGATGCTCCAATATCTCCCGCACCGAGGCCATCTCGTGACGCAGTTGACGCGGGGCGATTTCCTCGCGCTCCACCTTGGTGGCCAGCCAACTCTCCTGGACGGCCAGGAGTTCCGGCGTAAGACCGGTGGTGACGGGCAGGCATTCAAACTGGTTGTGGGCGATGAAATAATTGTAGTGGTTCTTCTTCTGATGCATCCTCCGGCCGGCCAGGGTGGCCAGTTGACGGACGAGATAGACATAGTCGTCGTTGTCGCGGTCCGGGGCCGCGGCATAAGAGCGGCCGGAAGCCCGGAGTTGATCGACCAGGGTCTCGGGAGTCCGCCGGCAGACCGGAGCGGTGCCCAGGCGGTCCAATTCGGCCATGGTGAATTCGAGGGCGGCCAGACGGTCGCCGCCGCCGGCGGGGGGAAGACCGAAGGGGGCCTCCTCCTCCGGGTTGGCCATAAGGCACAGGCAACCGGCGTGTTCGGCCCAACTGGCCCGGTAATAGGAACGCCAGATGAATAGATTGGTGAAGTTTATTTCCGAGGAATAGGCTTCAGGCGAACTTTTTTCCGCGGCCCGGAACTTGTCCCGATCCGCCAGAGTCAGAGTTTGGAAAGCCATCAAACCATCCCTTCGGATTCCCGCCCTGGACGCGGACCAGACCCGCCGCGCCCGGCCGGCTTCCGCATCCATAGAGCAGTTTAGCACATTTTCCGACCCCAGACCAAAACATTCTCCAGCCCGGGCCGGGGGTGGACTAGGAACTGGAAATGGTGTAATCTTAGAAAAGCACTGCTTAATGGACACCCAGAGCTCTCCATGATCGTCAAGACGTTCCTGATAAATACCTTCATTGACCGCCTGTTTTCCGGCGGCCAGGCCCTGGTGGCCATTCTGCGCCAGCGAAGCCAGACCCCTCTGCTCCAGACCCTGGCCTGTGAACTCAAAGCCCCGGTGACCGCCTATGTGCTGCCCTACCAGGAAGGGTTCGCGGTTCGGTATTTCACGGCGACCGGGGAACTGGATTCGGGAGGCTACGCGGCCCTGGCCGTGGCCAAGGCCCTCTATTCTGCGGGGCTGGCCCCCCCCAGCCAGCCCCTGCGCCTGGAGGGCCTGAGCGGCCCGGTCCTGCTCCGCCCGTCGACCAGCCTGGACGAAGGGGTGAGCCTGGTCCTGCCGCCGGCTCCGCCCCGGCCCGCGGACGACAAAAGCCTGCCGGCGGGCCTGGATCAAGCCGCGGTCCTGGACCTTTTTGAGGCGGGGCCATACCGCCTGGTCTGCCTGGCCAAGCCGGAAAACGGCCCAGTTGCAACGGAGCCGACCCGGGGCGGCCGGCTGATTTACAGCTGGCCTCTGGGAGAGTCCGGCTATGGGCTGCGCTGTTTCGGAGCCGCCGGAGAAGAGGCGGGACTGCCGGTGGACCTGAGTTTTCATGCTGTCCTGGCCCCGTTTTGGGGCCGCCGGCTGGGCCAGACCCGGCTGGACATACACCACCTGGCCCATCGGCCGGCCCGGCTGCGGGCGGAACTGACGTCCGAGGCCGTGGAACTGGCCGGGAAGCTGCAGATAGTCTATAAGGCCGTCCCGGGTGAACTGGACGAAGGCAACGGTTTCCAGCCCGCTTAAACTTCAAGCCTAACCGCGGGGCAGAGCGGCCTTAGGCTGGCCGTGGCCCAGGCGGCCAGAGCCTCACCCCGGCCGGTGGCTTCCAGCCCCTCGGTGGTGGTGGCCTTGACATTCAATTGGCCGGCCGAGACCTTCAGGGCCTCGGACAAAACCGCGAGCATGGCCGAACGATAGGGGGCGATTTTAGGCCTTTCGCCGATGAAGGTCAGGTCGGCGTTGACCAGCTCCCAGCCGGCGGCCCGGACCTTGGCCATGGTTTCGGCCAGGAGGCGGGCCCCGGAGAGGCCGGCCCACCGGGGGTCCTGGTCGGGGAAATGCCCGCCAATATCGCCTAGGCCGGCGGCGCCCAGAAGGGCGTCGGCCAGGGCGTGGGCCAGAACATCGGCGTCCGAGTGGCCCAGGAGGCCGGCCTCAAAGGGTATTTTCAGGCCCCCCAGCCACAGGGGCCGGCCGGGGACCAGACGATGAAAGTCATAGCCGTGGCCGGTGCGGAAAGGGCCGGCGGCTAGCAGGGCTTCGGCCAGGGCCAAATCCTCCGGGGTGGTTATTTTGAGGTTAAGGGCCGAGCCCTGAACCACGGCGGCGGCCAGCCCCAGGGGCTCCAGGAGGGCCGCATCGTCAGTGGCCGCATGGTCCACGCCGGCCAGGGCCCGGGCCAGTATTTCGCGGCGGAAACCCTGCGGGGTCTGAGCCTGCCAGAGACCGGCCCGGTCCAGGGTGCGGCGGACCCGCCCTTCGGCCACCTCCTTTAAGGTATCGCGCACCGGCACGGCGGCCAGGGCCGCCCCCTCCTCGGCGGCGGCCTCGGCCACGGCGGCTATGAGACCCGGGGTCACGAAAGGCCGGACCCCGTCGTGGATCAGCACCAGGTCCCCGGTCGAAGCCGCAAAGCCCAGGCGGGTGGAAGCGGCGCGGGTTTCCCCCCCGGGAACGGTTCGGACCTTACGGAAACCGAAGGGGCGCACGGCCTCCCGCTCGATTTCCTCCCGCCAGTCCCCGGGGAGCACCAAAACGATCTCCGCGACCGACGACCTTTCAAAGGCGGCCAGGGCATGGGTCAACACCGGCCGCCCGGCCAAAGGAGCCAACTGTTTGGGCCGCGCCCCCCCGAAACGGCGGCCCTGCCCCCCGGCCACCACCACCGCTGAAATTTTATATATCGTTTCCGGCATGGCCCGCGGGCCTAGTCATTTCCCGAGATTCAAGGCTATTTCGTTCAGGCGGCCGAACACGCCCCATCATGATATCCTCCTTAAACCCACGGGGAAGGGCTACTTTTTCTTTCCTCTTTCGCAGGTCAGAGACTTGTTCGCCTCAGCCAAATAGGCGCCCTTTCTAATGGTGAACGAACTCAACTTACGGCATGAATCACACAATGGCGCAATGTATTGCCTTCTATCGCCCTTGTAAACATGGGCCGCCAGGGTTGGAGGATTGCCGCAATCCTTATTGGCGCAATGATCCGGCCATTCTTCGGCTCCAGAAAAATTTTCCCAATGGTCCATTGCCGAACCGCAGGGGCAAGACCATTGGTCCGCTCCGGCCATATTCTCCCAACCTGGTGAATCTTTTTCGATCCTTCGCATATCCGCCGCCTCAAATTTTTTCAGACATTTCCAGGCCAGCGCCCTAAATATTATATTCCCACTCGAATTGCTTGCCGCAACCCTGGCAGGTGCTTTTCAGATTTTTATTGCCAAACCTTACTTTTAGACGATCTACATCATCATGAAGCCAGGACATCAACCGCTCCCTTACGGTCATCATTTCCTTCAGGCGCCGCTCTTTTTCGGCCTCAGTCTGCTTATGGGCCGCATTGAAGGCGTCAATGAGCTGCCCCATCACGGCCGTGGCCTCTTTAAGGTCATTGTGGGCTTCCTTGAGGTCGTTAATGTATTGCTCCCCCCCAAGGTCCGGGGCGGAAACATCCTGGCCGCACTCTGGGCAGTTGGTTAACGCCATCGCCATACCTCCTCTTGAGACGGGTCATATCCATCTTCATCAGAAGCTCAAAATTTCAGGCCGTTCTGGCGGCGGCCGGGACGGAACCGGGGCGGGGGGCCTGTAAGCCGGGTTCTGTTCCCCCTAAGGGGTGATGACCATTCATCTAGGCCGTGAATCGCTCCACGGCTCCAGCAACCTACCCGGCGGCAAGACGGGCCGCCTTATTGCCGCCCTATTTGGTTTTGCTCCGGACGGGGCTTGCCTGGCCCGGACGGTCGCCCGCCCGGC
>Ga0082212_10002883_pt1 | contig 24656 bp, 12 predicted proteins | sample TergutNt197P3_FD_71548 | JGI IMG/M metagenome (GOLD analysis project Ga0082212, IMG submission 71548) | Neocapritermes taracua P3 segment gut microbial communities from Petit-Saut dam, French Guiana - Nt197 P3 | ecosystem: Host-associated > Arthropoda: Insects > Digestive system > Gut ... | reverse complement strand
GCTGTTGAATTTGAAGCGCTAAAAAATCGGTTGAAATAATTTTTCAAATCCAAGATAAAAAGAGAGGCTGTTCACTTTGGACAGCCTCTCTTTTGTTTTTAAACGCATATGGTATGTACAGAACCTTGCCGTCGTTGTGCCGAACCTCTTGTTAAAGGCCATTATCTATTTTACTTTACTACCTTCGGGTTGTCTGAAAATTGCTTTAAATCCAGCTTTGAATTCTCTATCGTTTTCTAAATTATTAATATTAATTGCAAAATTTGCGGAATTAATAAGTCTTTCATTCGCAAAACTTTTATGTTCTTCGTCTGCATATTCAAAATAAGCAATACCCACATGCACTCCATTTTTCATCAATGCTCTAACTAACGGCACAAAATCTCCGTCTCCAGTTACTAATATTGCAACATCAATTTTGTTGTCAAGCCCAATTTGCAATGTCTCAACTGCCATATAAACATCAATCCCTTTTTCTCCTTGAGACTCAGACATTGGAAGATTTTTAGGTTCAACGCCTGCGTGCAAAAGGTCGATATGCCTTCTCCTGTCTAATCTTAATTTTTCTTCTGGCGCCAAACCTTCTTTGTGAGTGCCTTGAAACCAAGCAGAGTAAACTGTTTTATAGTCTAAATATCCTTGCATTTTTGTTTCAACATATCGTTCTATTAGTTTGTGAAACTCTTGAAATGAAAGCCAACCATATTTTTTACCCCAGAAATAATTTTGTGCGTAAATAAAAAATGTTCCGTCATAAAAAACGCCTATTCTTAAAAAATCTTTTTTTCTCATCGGTCTTTTTTTAAATTGTTTTCTAATTCACAAATATACGCAATAATTATTCATCTATTTCTCCATGTTAGCAATTTTTTCCACGCCGCTGTTTGCCAAACAGCACTAACATAGGCATGAGAGGCCGGAAAACAAAAACAGGAAGAAAACAACTTCGCTTTCTTCCTGCCCGATTCGTGTGAATTTTAAAACTACCGCTGCTGAGGAGCGTCGCTCATATCTTTTATAATTCCGTTTTTGTCCACTTTAATATGAACATTAGGGGCAATTTCCAAAATAACTGCGCCGTCTTTTATTTCAATAATCTTGCCGTAAATCCCTCCGGTTGTAACCACTTTATCGCCTTTGGTCAAACTGTCACGAAACTGGCGCATTTCTTTCTGGCGCTTAACCTGTGGACGGATCATTAAAAAATAAAACACTAAAATAATCAGAAAAAGCGGGAGAAAACTCATTAGCGGGTTTCCCGATCCTGAAGGCTGTAACATTAAAATCGTATTCATTTTTACTCAGTTTTAATTTGTATTATCAAAAAGTTCGTTTTTAACACTTGCAAAAATAACCAATTGTTTTGGTTTTTTGTATTGTGATGTATCTCAATTATTTTTCAAAACAAAATAATAAGGTATTGCCTTTTTCATCATCACTGTTCGCCCACCAAGCCGCGCCCTGCTTTTACAATCTTTCCGCTTTGTTTCAGGTCTTTCAGCGTTTTATCGAGTATTCCGTTAACAAAATTGCGACTTTTATCGGTGCTGTAAAATTTCGATAACTCAATGTATTCGTTTAGCGTTACTTTTGTGGGTATGGAAGGGAAAAACAGAAATTCGGCAATGGCAAGTTGCATAACCAGAATATCCATAAATGCGATACGTTCAACATCCCAATTTTGCGAATGTTCCTTAATCATTTCACGCAGTTCGTCGTGATTAATAATGGCTTTGCGCAGTAAATCCTTGGCAAAATCCTGGTCTTCCCTGTCTTTAAACATTGGCATCAACTGCTGGTCGGAGCCTGACAGTTCGTTAAATTTTTTAAGCGTTTTCGAAATCATCGAAATCACAAATTCAACGTCGTCGTTCCAGTAAATGCTTTGTTCTTCCAAAGCCACATACAAATCTTCGGTTACCAGTACAATTTTATTTAAAAGTTTATCGATAAATTTTCGGTCGTCGAGAAATGAACGGGTTGAATCGGCCATGTATTCGTTATAAAAATCCGACTCGATCATAAAATTGTACAAGTCCTTTATGAGTTCGGGATAGCCCACCCAGCTTAATTTTCTTTGATTAATGTAAGTCTCAATCTGCTTGTTTTGCCTTAGCTGAAGAATAACCTGATTGGAAATAAATTTGATATTGGAATTAAGATCATCGTAAGTGGGCTGATGCTTATTCCTGCGGATTTCAATACGGTTTTCGGCATAATCTGCTATTTCAAGCACCAGTGCAAACAGATAATAATACAAATCGTACGTTTTTTGAATGCAGAAAAACAGCTCTTTTTCAATTGTATTAATCGACTTTTCTTCCGACGAATAATAAGCGTACAAAACCTGTAATACCTTTATGCGAATAATCCTTCTGCTAATCATAGTAATGAACTTATATAATTTCTAAAATCTAATTTTACAAATAACGGAACAACTGAGTAATTGAATAACGGAAAATTAAAAGATAAATACTAAACTCCTAATTTTTAACTCGTAACTCGTAACTTTCTCCCTGATTCTTTTCTCATAACTCATAACTGTTCTTCCTAATTCCTAATTCTTTCTCGTAACTTGTAACTCGTAACTCGTAACTACACAATATTAATTAATCCAGCGTACATATCTAAAATCCTGACGGTGAGGCAGATTTTCATTTTTAGGAAACAATCTTAACCCGTAACTGAACAAACCTGAGTGATTTGGACTAAAGCTAAGTTTGTAAATGCTTGTCGTACCTTCGTGTTCAACCGTACTAAACTCCATAGTTTCAATAATTTTTAACGAATTTTCGTTTTCAACAATTACCAGCTCAAGGCCAACTTCTTCGCTCGAAAGATCTTTTAAGTCGATTTTCACAGTAATCGGGTATTCCACGCCAACTTTCATTTTGTTAGTTACCCCGTCGGGAATATCAATACCTTTTATTTCGATGTTGTTCCACTGCGAGCTAACCCTGAATTTCCACGAAGCTATTTCTTTAGCCAAGGCAAAATTATCTTTTTTTATTTTTTTGCTTCGCTCGAACTGCGGATTGTAATACCTGTCGTGGTAATCTTTTATCATTCTTCCAGTGGTAAAGTTTGGAGCTACGCCGGCAATAGTATTTTTAATGAAACCTGTCCAGCGCTCAGGCACATCATATTTGTTGCGATCGTAAAAGGCCTCAATAATTTCATTTTCGAGAATCGAATAAATGGTTTCAGCATCCAGTTCGTCCTGAAAATCTTGGTTATCGTAAGCGCGTTCGGCCGGCAGCGCCCAGCCTGCATCTTTTTTATATCCCTCAACCCACCAGCCGTCGAGGGTCGAAAAATGCAGTGTGCCGTTCATAACCCCTTTTTCGCCGCTGGTGCCGGAGGCTTCCTGTGGGCGAATTGGCGTATTTAGCCACACATCAACTCCTTTGAGCAGCATTTTAGCCAAGTTCATATCGTAATTTTCCAAGAAAATTATTTTACCTCTGAATTTAGGGCGTTTCGAAATTTCAACTATATTCTTGATTAAATTTTGACCTGCTTTGTCTGCCGGGTGAGCTTTTCCTGCAAAAACAAACTGAACCGGCTTTTCAGTGTTGTTTACAATTTTTGACAGGCGCTTCAAATCGCGCAGCAAAAGATTACCGCGTTTATATGTAGCAAATCTGCGTGCAAACCCTATGGTCAGTGCATTTGGATTTAGCTTGCCGGTAATTTCGGCAATAAGTTTCGGATTTTCGTTGCGCTTAATGCAATTGTCGGCAAAACGCTGCTTAATGTATTGCATAAGTTTTAACCGCAACTCGTTTCTCAGCTGCCAAATATCTTCGTCGGGAACTTGATAAATATTTTCCCAAACACTGAAATCGAGCTGATTCAATGGGAACGATTCGCCAAAATATTTTTTATGAATATCTTTCCATTCCCTGGCAGTCCATGTTGAATAGTGTACGCCATTGGTTACAGAGCCAATTTCGAGCTCTTCTTCCGGAAAGCCATGATATAATTCCTTAAACACGGTTTTGCTCACTTCTCCGTGCAGTTTGCTTACCCCGTTTATTCCCTGCGAAAGGTTGCAGGCCAGATAGCTCATATTAAAATGGTCTTCGTGCGGATATGCTTTCCCTAACATTTCAAATTCGTCCCATTTTAACCCTATTTTTTCAGAGAAGAGGTTCATATAGTGGCGGAAAATTTCTTCATGAAACGAATCGTGCCCGGCGGCTACAGGTGTGTGTGTTGTAAAGACCGTTGATGCGCGTACTACCTCTTTCGCTTCGGCAAAGTTAAGCCCTTCATTTGCCATAAGGTTAATAATCCTTTCGATGCCAATGAAAGCTGCGTGGCCTTCGTTGCAATGGTAAATATCGGAACTGTAGCCCAATTTATTTAATGCCCTGATGCCGCCCAATCCCAGCAGCATTTCCTGTTTTAAGCGGTTTTCGTTGTCGCCGCCGTACAAATGATGAGTAACTGCCCTGTCCTGCTCCTGATTTTTGGAGTAATCGGCATCAAGAAGGTATAATTTAACCGAACCGACATTTACTTCCCAAACCCTTGCTTTTATATTCCGCTTGGGGTATTCAACTTCAATTTCAACCTGGTTGCCATTATTATCGAATGCCGGTTGCACGGGAATTTTCGAGAACTGTTTTGCCTCGTAATTGGCCATCTGTTCTCCATTAAGGCTAAGTGTTTGTTTGAAATACCCGTAGCGGTACAGTATTCCAACTGCAACTAAGTTGACTTTCGAGTCGCTGGCTTCTTTTAGATAGTCGCCGGCAAGAATCCCAAGGCCTCCCGAAAAAATTTTCAAGCTGTCGTGCAACCCGTATTCCATACTGAAATATGCTATTTGCGGGCCATCAAGGTTTTTTCTTTCACCGATATACTCGATGAATTTATTGTATGAATGGTGCATTTTCAGGATAAATGCCTCATCGTTTTCAAGCTCTTTATATCTCGACAAGCTAACTTCATCCAAAAGTACTATCGGGTTGTGTTCGCATTTCTCCCAAATTTCTTCGTCAATATACTGAAAAAGTTCACAGACTTCGGTATTCCACACCCACCAAAGGTTTTTCGACAAGTCGAGTAAGGGATGTAAGCTCTCAGGCAGGTTCGATTCAAATGTTATTTTTTTCCACACAGGAGGGACAATAGCCGGTTTATCAATAAATTTAACGTCTTCTGACTTCATTTTGTTCTATTGCATTATCTTTTAAATTAATTTACAAAAATAGTTTTTCTTGTAACATACGTGAAAATAATTATTACACAAACAAAGTCAACGCAGTTAAATTTTAAGTAAATAAATTAAACCTGTCGTCAAACTACTCTATAAAATACTGATAATCGCTCGATTTTGAAATTTCTTATAAAATATTTTGGTATTGTTAATACAATCGTTGTGCTATATTTGCAACTGCATTGGGCTTACATGGCCACAAACTTGAAATCTGATAACTAAACAGTTATGGTTAATATTAAACGTATTGGAATTTTGACTTCGGGAGGCGACGCTCCGGGAATGAACGCTGCCATTCGCGCAGTTACGCGCGCGGCAATTGCAAATGAGATGACGGTAAAAGGGATTTGTCGAGGTTTTAAAGGGCTTATTTCCGATGAAATCGAAGATTTAAAAACACAGCATGTAAGTAACATCATTCAGCGAGGCGGGACTATCCTTAAATCGGCGCGCAGTGAGCAGTTTAAAACCGACGAGGGAATGCAGGCCGCGTACGACAGGATAGTAGAACATGAAATAGATGCTTTAGTCGTAATAGGGGGAGATGGAACCATGACCGGAGCGCGTTTTTTTGCCCAAAAATATAATTTACCCATAGTAGGGCTTCCGGGAACGATTGACAACGATTTGTACGGGACTGATATTACCATAGGTTACGATACCGCACTAAATACGATAGTAGAATGTGTCGATAAAATTCATGATACCGCAAGCTCTCACGACCGTCTTTTCTTTATCGAGGTCATGGGGCGCTATGCAGGGTTTCTTGCATTGAACGGCGCAATCGCATCGGGGGCGGAAGCGGCAATGATTCCTGAGATTTCGATGCAAAAAGACCAGTTGGCCGAGTTAATTAAAACCGGTTTCAGAAAGTCGAAAAACAGCAGTATAGTACTTGTAGCCGAAAATACCGTACCGGGAGGCGCAATGGGTCTTGCAGAGCGAGTCAAAAACGAATATCCTCAGTTTGATGTTCGCGTTTCTGTTTTAGGACATCTGCAGCGCGGAGGAAATCCTACTGCACAGGATCGCATTCTTGCAACCCGAATGGGCGTAGCAGCTATCGAAGCTCTGTTGGAAGGCCAGCGTAATGTGATGATCGGCATTCAAAATGATAAGATTACCTTAGTTCCCTTTGCGAAAGCGATAAAGAACAATAAACCAATAGACCCCAACCTGTTGAATATATTAGATATAGTATCTAAATAAGCAACAGCTCTTTTTCAATGACTGTTGCTTATTGAATCGTACAAACCGGATGAATAAACCGGTTGATTACATAAAATTTTCCCGTTTCTGAAGGTTAAGAAGGCCGATCATAAGGAATACAACACCGCCGAGAATAAGAAAAATACGGCTTTTAATAATCGTGTCCTGCCAAATCATGGGATGCATATTATTTGGCATGGTAAACGGATTGAGGAACACATTCCAAAAAGAGTTACGCATACCTGATGATGCTTGTCCGGGACCAACAGTCATACTTACTCCCCCTCCGCCACTGCTTGTGTTCAAAAAAACAAACAGAAATAGTCCGATAAGAATCATGAGTACTGCCGTACCATTGCCGCTCCGAGTGACAGTGGAAAACATAAAAGCTAAATTTCCGAAAAACAGCATTGGAAATATCAACTGCGCCGCCATTTCAACAATGCTAACAGGATATAGCAATATGCGGGCGATATAAGCAAAGGCAATCAGTATAAAAAAATTCGCTACATATACCATCAGCATGCGTACCCCCCACACCTTGTAACGGTAATTGGGAATACCGAAAATTATTTCGAGAATCCGATTGTCTTCGTCGTTTTGGATACCGAAAACAACCGGATAAAATATCAGTAACAGACAAGGAAACAGCAATATATTGTAAATTGCACCTTCATTTATCTCGCCTCTGTTCCATACCAGATTGAACATGAAAAATCCAAAAAAGGCGAGAGAAGCCAGCAGAAACCAAATGAATCTGCCGGCGAATATAATTTTTAAGTTATATCGTATTATTCTATATATTAACTCTAAATATTTCCTCATATCAATTTTATCAATTACGAATTATGGTTTATAAGTTTTTTAACAAACATAAATAGGCGTCTTCGAGATTAGCTTCCATCAGAATGGCATCGGGATGTGGCTTTTCTAACGAAAGATAACGAACTTGTATCATGTCGCCGTCCTGAATATTATGTACAACAAGCGATTTATCTAATTTTTCAAACTCACCCTTGTCAGTCAGGAAATGCCATACTTTTCCGGTTGCCATTCCAACCATCTCAATAGGTTCGCCAAAATACTTCATTTCTCCCTTATTAATTACAACAACTTGATTACATGAACTTGAGATGTCTTCAATAATATGGGTTGAGAAGATTACAATCCTGTCTTTGCTCAATTCAACCAGCAGGTTACGAAAGCGGATGCGCTCGCGTGGGTCAAGCCCTGCAGTTGGCTCGTCAACAACCAAGATACGGGGAAGATGCAGCAATATCAATGCAATACCAATACGCTGTTTCATTCCTCCGGAGAAAGAACCGATTTTATGGTCGATACGCTCGTACATAGAAACAGATTTTAATACGTATTCGATTCGCTCTTCACGCATCTTTTTATTCGTCAATCCCTTCAGCATACCCTGATAATCAAGAAATTCGCCTGCCGTCATATTTTCATACATTCCAAATTCCTGCGGGAGAAAACCGATTAGACCCTGCAATTCCTCGCGATACTGAAGCGTATCCAACCCGTTGATCCAGATACTGCCATAACTTTGCTCTAATATACCGGTGATGATGCGCATAAAGGTCGATTTTCCGGCGCCATTTGGGCCAAGCAGACCGAACATACCCGTTTTGATATCAAAAGATATACCTTTCAAGGCTTTGAAAGGACGCCGCCGTTTCCCGATGATTGGAACTGTTTTTACAAAGCGGAAATAAGCGCGGCGAAAAGCGGCAAAACGTCCGCTTATGCGTTCAATATTGATATTCCTTTCATACAAATATTGCGAAGATACATAGATTACAATGCCAGTAGCCCACAAAGCGCTAATAACAGCAACCAAAGCAGTATTTTCTAATTTGATGTAATAAATATACACAAACAACGGTGGCAGACACCAGAAAATTGCACGATTAAAGTATCGTACTGTTTGACTTTTGGGGAATCGGTGGAACAGATATGACCTAATTTTTCGCCACAGGGCTAATGTCGCAGAATAGATGGCAATAGATAAAAAGAAAATCCATGTTTTATTTTCTAAAAAGAAAAAGGTAAAATAGATACCGAATCCATAAAGTATAAATTGCCAGCTAAGGTGCAAAAAGTCTTTCAGAGAATGATATTCAATAGTTAATCCAAGACGTTCCTGCAATCTCAAACCGCTATTCCATTGACGTGTGAAACGCCCTTCGCGGTCATATATTTTCACAAGGTTTTGGACTACAATATTTATTTCCTTATTTTCATCGATTACATCAGCCTTGGCGCGCCGCAAACTCGTTTGCATGAAATATGTAGTGCCGGGTATAAGGATAATCAATGCAACCAAATATATTATTTGTGTTAGCGTATCGCCTACATACAGATATATAAAAATTACGCCGATTATAGCTATGACTGCGTGCAACAGTTGTGTTTTACGTTCTAAACCTCGATACCATATAAGTGCATTTTCTAACGATATGGCAAAAGTAGGAATAATAACCAGCGCCAGCAATGCCGAAAAGGAAAGTCCTCCTATCACAGTAATAGCAAAAGGAGCGCCGATTGCACCTGAATATGCCGAATTATCGCTCATTGCTAACGGGAACATGGCTACGATGGTTGTTATTGCGGTTATCAAAATAGGACGGGTACGCGATAATCCGGCTGTCATCAAGGCTCTTTCGCGCCGGAAACCGCGTTTGCGCAGTATGTTGGCATAATCAATAAAGATTATTCCGTTATTTACCACAACACCTATCAAAATCAGAAATCCCATAATGGTATTGGTATTCATCAGGCTGTTGCCGGTCAGCAGCAAAGCCGTCAGCGAACCAATGGCTGCTAATGGAATAGAGAACAGCATGACAATTGGAGTGGTAATCGATTCAAAAACGCAAGCCAATATGATGAATATCAGGATAAAAGCCGCAATAAGGAGAAATTTAAAATCGCCAAATGTATCTTCTTCGTGGATTACTTCGATTGCAACGCCTACCGGAAGATTATAACCGGCAATCATCTCGTCTATTTCAGTGCGATAACCGTCTAACAGAGTTTTGGAATCTTGGATGTCGCGTGTAAAAGAATATGTTACGTTTAATTGTTTATCCTGATTTACACGTGTTATTCGCGAACGACCGTACGATTTATTCACGGCCGCAATGTCTGTAAGCGTGTGTAAACCGCCTATTGAACTCGGAATTTGAACTTTCTCTAACTGTTCGATTGTAACGTTTCTGTTTATCTGTTCTTCTTCCATTTCCAACATTGCCTTATCGCGAATAATAATATCATACGTTTCGTCTCCAATTTTAAATTGTGTTCCCGACTGGTATTCTCTGTTCAGTTCGCCCAGTCCGGTTGTTATATTGTTACGGGTTATTTCGTACGATGTAAGCAGTATTTGGTCGAAATTGAGACGTACCTCCGGCTGACGGCTCGGATACGATACGTTAGCTCTGCTAATGAAATCCTGCTGGTCTAAATAATAACGAAGGTCTTCGCCAACTAACTGCATGATGTCATAATCTGAACCCTTGATGAGAATTCGCTCTTGACTTTGACCTATTCCCATCATGCTCATAAACGATGTTGTTCCGCTCATAATACCGCTGTTGCTTTGTCCGCCGCCCATTGCACTCGATATGTTTATTTGAGCGCCGTCTATTCGTGGAAGTTTTGTCCGTATGTCTTCCTGTATTTCGGTAATACCCCGTTTACCTGCCTTTTTAAAGTCTTTTTGTAAAACAAGTGTCAAACGGGCTTCTTCTGTATTGACACGACTGATAACATCCTGTAATTCCGGTATTTCTTCTACTGTAAAGCGTTCTTCAAGCAATCGTACCACGTTGTCGGTACTTTCAAGCGTACTGCCTGTACGCATTGTAACGTTAACATTAAAGCGGTCGGTATCCACCTCTCTACTCTGTTGTGTAGTTGTGGAAAGAGATAGTATTAACGTTGCAAAAAGCAGAATGACAGAGCCGAAAATCGTTACTCCCGGATTACGCATACACCACTTGAGGATAACAAGATAAATTTGCACAGGCCGTTGTGAGAGCGACACTTTTTCGTATAACTCACTTTTATTGCTTTTGCGCGACAGTACCCAATAAGCTGCCATTGGGATGAACAGTAAAGCTACTGTCAAAGAAACGATAAGTGTAGAGATAATGGAAACTCCGATATGCCCACCAAGTAATTTTAACTGATAATTGTCGGTAAAAACAAAAGGAAGAAAAATTGTAACGGTTGTAAGAGTTGCTGCTACAACCGAACGCCATACTTCGACAGTTCCCTGTGTAACCGCGCGTTCGGGCGGTAATCCGGTACCTGATAAACGGTAAATGTTTTCAATTACTACGATACTGTTAACAAGCAACATCCCTACGGCAAGCGTAAGCCCGAGAAGTGTCATAATGTTAATGGTTATGTCAGCTGCATAAAAGAAATTAAATGCCGTAAAAATGGAAATCGGAATAGCCAATGCCACGAAAAATACCAATCGTAAATTTTTCAGGAAAAACCAAAGCACGAATACAGCCAATATCCCGCCCATCAATGCAAGCCAAATGATGTCGTTTATATTTGTTTGCATTTCGTCTGCCTGGCTCGATTCGACAACAATCTCTATGTCTAAGCCTTGCAGTTGTTCATTCAATCCTTTTACTACAGTTGTTGCACGTTTCGCCAAGTCAATCAAATTAGACTGAGCGTCGCTTACCATCGAAATTGAAACCGCATCTCTCCCGTTTACTCTACTGTACGATGTTTCTTCTTTCAAATCGAAAAAAACTGTTGCCACATCTTTCAATAATATAGGGCCGGGAGCTACGATTAAATTTTCAATATCAGAAATTTGGCTATAGGTAGAATTTACATGAACAAAAAACTGAGTGTCGTGTTCGTTTACATTACCGACAAACACTTTGTCCTGCGCCTGAGCGCTCAACATGCCGGATATTCGCGAGGGCGTAAGATTCAAGGCTCTGCAAGCGTCCATATCTAATCTGACTTCAATGGCTTTCTCCCGCCCGCCGAATACACTGACAGTTGCTACACCGTCAATATTCTCCAGTTCGGATATTATTCGATCATCGACTATTTTTCGCACGTAATCAACCCCTCCCAAACCTCGCACCTGCAGTGTCATAAAATAGTTGGTAGATCTCATGGATGATCCGGCATCACTGCGCTGAACTCGCGCCGTAAAACCGGCAGGAAGCGTCAATGAAACTTCTTTCAGTTTTTCTTCAAGTTTCATTGTAGTAGCCTTGATGTTTACGCTATTTTTAAATTCAATCTGTATGGTCGAAGAGCGGCTGTTTATATTCGACTGCATCCTGTCTACACCACCGATTGAACCGATTGCACCCTCTAATGGAATGATCACTTCAGATTCTACATATTCAGGATCCATATCCTGCTGCGAACTGACCGAAACGGTTAATGTAGGCAGTTCCGGATTGGGAATCAACTCCAACGGCAATTGTTTATAGGACACGTACCCAAGCAGAGTAAGCGATATAAACAACATACAGATTGTTATTCTTCTATTAAACAGAAATTTCATTTATATGTGTGCTGTAATGTAAATACATATTTATATATACCGAAAGTTACACTGTCGCCTTGCGTTTCATTTTTTCAAACACATAATATACGCAGGGGATAACAACCAAACTCATTAATGTTGAAGTAACCAGTCCGCCGATGACGGCTAACGCCAGCGACGTACGCAAGGCAGCGCCTTCGCCGATATTAAAAGACATGGGTAGCAATACCAAAATGGTTGTCAAACTTGTCATAATAATCGGACGGATTCGCTGTTGTCCGGCTTGAACAATGGCTTCGAACAAATCCATTTCCGTTTTCAGCTGATTAATACGGGCAACCAGAATAATTGAGTTGTTAATCGCTACACCGGTTAATACAATAATACCGATGATTCCCATAATATTAATGGTTAAACCGGTAATTAGAAATATCAGTATGGAACCGATTAATGCAAGAGGTATGGTTAATAATATGGTAAACGGGTGTAATAACGATTCGAACTGCGAAGCTAACACCATATAAACCAATAATATTGATAGACCTAATGCCCACAGGAGGCTACTTATAGATTCCTGTCGCTTTTCTTCTTCGCCAGTTACTGTAATCGAATAGTTAAGCAAAAGCGGAATGTCGCTCGTAGCCTGACGAATTTCCTGCGCTACCTTGTCAAGCGATCTATTTATATCCTTATCAGCTACTATACGGTTGATGCGGCTCTGGTTCCTGCGAAATATTTCGTTTGGCGCCTGAGTACTCTCAATTGTAGTAAATTCACGCAAAAGAAACTCCTGATTTCCGCTTCGAATTACAAGGTTTTGTAAATCTCTTACTGAAATATCCGGTATTTTTACTACAATATCGCGCATTTCACCTTTGTAATCCATTTTCCCTACATCGCGCCCCTGCAACTGTTGCCTAAGCTGCTGAATAACGTTCTGTGCCGACAAGTTATAAATCCCTGCAACCGTACGGTCGATTGATACAATCAACTCCGGAGCGCCGTTTGCCATAGATGATTTAATATTATAGATTCCGCTTATATTATTCATCCTTTCTATTACTTCTTCGGTGATTGATGCTATTTCATCTAAGTCTGTACCTTTTACTTCAACAACAATAGGCTCTTCTGATGTTCCAAATAACGAACCTAATGAATTTTCTTCCTGTTTGAATGTCAGTTCGAGGCCTTCTATATTTTTGGTTGCTTCTATAAAACGTTCCATTACCACATTGGGCGGTATAGGCGCCGATTTCGACAAGGTAACTTTCATCATGGCCGTGTGTTCGCCTTCAAATACCTGATTTTCAGATGTTCCTTTACCAATATGGCTGTAAACAGTACATAAACTGTCGCCACTTATGGACTGAACTAAATAATCTAAGTTCTGAACAACTGCATCGGTACGTTCCAAACGTGTACCTTCGGGTAGCTTTACCGATACGGTAAATGTTTGCCCTTCGGAACGGGGTAGAAATTCAGTACCCACAAAGGGAAGGGATAACAGGGTTGCCGCAAATAACAGTGCAGAAATGCCAATCACCAGCCAGCGTTGTCTCAAAAACGCGGCAAGAAGACGGCTATACCATGCAAACTGTACTGAACGGGTTTGTGTTTTAACACTTTTTCGTCCCGATAATTTATCGTACAGCATTGGAATCACTATCAGAGCAACAATCAATGAAGATACAAGCGCAAACGCAACCGTCCATGCCATATCTTTAAATAATGCACCCGAAGCGCCATGCAAATAGACAATAGGTAAAAAGACAACAATGGTAGTTATCGTTGAAGCTACAACAGCTCCCGAAACTTCGGAAGTGCCTGTTATTATAGAATCTATCCGGCTGAGACCACGTTCCTGATTTCGAAAGATGCTTTCTATTACAACAATGGCATTATCAATAAGCATACCTGCTCCAAGAGCCAAACCACTTAACGTCATTATATTTAGGGTCAAGCCATTAAAGAACATCAGGTTAAATGTTGCCACAATCGAAATCGGCACTGATATACTAATTATAAGTGTAGTTCCGATATGGCGGAGGAAAAGGAATAATATCAATACGGCAAGCGCCAATCCTAAAATAGCGCTGTTTTTAACTTCCCCTATCGCATCTTGTATAAATGTTCCCTGATTTGTAATAACCTGAAAATTATAACCCGGCAATGCCTGTGTAATCTGGGCTAACTGTTTATTAAGCCGTTCTACCACTCTGACAGTGTTATGCTGCATTTCTTTGTAAACTGATAATCCGATACAGCGTTCGCCATTAAGTCGAACAATAGTTTCGGGACGATCATTTTCAAATTGAATATCAGCTACTTCCCGCAAATACACAGGCGCCCGGTTGGCAGTGGCGGCATTTCTTGTTTGTATGGATGTCCCGGCAGCATCTGTCACTTTGTAATCGACAATCAGATTTTCAAAGTCGGTTTCATTTGTAAATAGAGTTGTACTTTTTACTAAGTATTGTAATCCCAATTCACTAACGCGCCCTCCCGAAATACTCTGGTTATTCTGCTCTATTCGCGAGGCTATCCCGTCCATGGTTAAACCAAATGCTTTTAGTTTGTACGAATCGGTTTTGATGGTAAGTATAGACCTTTCCTGTCCGGAAAGCGCTACTTCTGCAACTCCTTCGAGACGAACCAATTCGTTGCGAATATAACTTTCGGCTATCTTGCGCAGCTCTGCCATATTCGTAATTTCATTGTGCGACATGGCTATAAGCATGACAGGAGCAGTATTCGGGTCGTGCTGGGTAATATTGAGTGAGGTAATTTCTCTGTTGGAAGCAAACGAAGACATAGCCCTTTGAAGATCAAGAAACGCTTCATCCATATCTTTGTTCTGGACATACTCAACGGTTAATCGCGCAGAGCCGGATTTAATAACCGACGATACCTGCGTCACATCACGCTGACGAATAGCCATCGCTTCCATGCTCTCAATAAATGTTTTTTCTATCTCTTCCGGCGGACGCTCCCCAATTTCAATCTCAACAAAAAGACGTGGAGAATTCATATCGGGCAATAAATCCACATTCAGGCGATCGTACGAAATAATTCCCAGCAACAGCACAGCCAACACAACCATACTAATTGTAACGGGACTTTTTATCGCAAAGTTGATTAGTTTTCTCATTATTTATTTAGTAAATACGATTCATTACCTTATAATACTTTAACGCGGCTGTTTGCACGCAATGTTTCGAATCCCCTGATGATAAGCTGGTCGTTTTCGTACAATCCGTCAATTACTTCTACATTGTCTTCATCTTCAATACCTGTTGTTACATAGCGCATAACAGCAACATTTCTCTCGACTACATATACATACCTGCTGTTACGGGCAGTAAGAAGTAAATTTTTGGGTATTACTATAGCATTATCGGCTTTGTCTAATACCACATCCGCTTTTACAAACATACCGGGGCGCAGTTTCAATGCTGAATTTTCAATAGTTATCTTCCCTTTAAATGTACGGGTTTCGGAACTTATTGCAGGCGACAGTTCGCTGATCACACCTCTCAAGGTATCATTCGGCAAAGTGTAGTGCGTAATATGCACCGGCTGATTGACCTCGATATATCCAATGGAACTTTCAGGAAGATTAATTTCCATAAATAAACTCGAATAGTTCATGATACCGACCATAGGTTGATTTGAACCAATTTTAACATCGGCCGAATAATGGGGCAAATTAACGATTACGCCATCGAAAGGCGCTTTTACGTTCATTTTTTCAAGGTTGAGCAGTGCATTTTCCACGTCATATCGTGCGTTTGTGACAGATAATTCGGCGTTTCTAATATCTCTTGGGGTAACTCCCCCCATTTCAAATATATCCTTTTGTTTGACTAACTCCTGTTCCAAAACTTCAAGATTAATTTTTTTTGTATCAATCCTTTGGTTATTTTCATACTCATAATCTTCAAAACGGATAATCAATTCACCTTTTCTGACTGCATCGCCCAACTTGAATGGCCTTCCTGTTCGGGGATTTGTCTGAAGTTTGTAAAGTCCGCTCATTTCTGAATTTAGATCCACGCTATAATTAGATAGCGCAGTTCCTGATGTATTGACTAATCTGGTTATTGAACCGGTAGCTTTCAACTCGCGCACAGAAACCGACGTTTCAATATCATTCGAACTCGTTTGCGGTTGATTGTTGCATGATGCCATGAAAAACACACTTAAAGCGCAAAGCGCTATGATACGATTGTTAAGCATAATATTTATCTATTTTATAATTTATAATTTACGTTTGTTAAAAGAATTATTATCTCGTTTTTTTATCTTATGGTGATACTGCTCAATTCTTTAATTGGAATTATCGGTTTGTCGTTCTCAAAATCATAAAGCGTGAGAATTTTTAAACTAAGCAGTTCGTTTTTGTAGTCGATTTGTGTCCGTACAAGGCTTGTCATGGTATTTGAGAGCTGTGCCTGATACTGGCTCATTTGCAAACCCGTAAGTTCGCCCTCGCGATACCGAAGCTCATAGAGTGCATACGTCCGTCGTGCGTTCTCTAATTGTTTTTCCGAAATACTGATTTGTGTACTCAAGTTTGCTAAACTGCGCACCGATTGACGAATAGCAAGCTCAATATTTACTTTCATATTTTCATAATCTAACTGTGCGATTGTCTGTGCTGTTTCTTGTGCCTTAATACGCGCTTTTCTTTGGCCCCAGTCGAATATAGGAATAGTGAAACCAATAGATACTCTTGGATTTTGGGTTGGGTTATCAAAAATATTCCCAAGATATCGATCATCACCGGTTATACCAATTGAAAGAGAAAGGTCTCCCCGAAACTGATTTTGTGCTTTTGTGGTTATCATTGCCAATTCGGCTGTTTCAATACTTATTTCACGCTGGCGCAATTCCATGCGTGAAAGCAAACCCGATTGAATAGCTTTGTCCTGATTAACAAGCATTGGAACTACCTCAATATTAGCCAATACGTTTATTTCTTCGCTCAAAGGCATTCCTAATGTTTGTTTAAACTGATCTTTCGCATTTATCAGTGAAACCTCGTTCTGTTCCACTGACGATTCCGAACTGGCTAAATTCACTTCAGCCTGAAAGAGTTCTTCCCGCGGCGATAAACCTGCATCTACTTTAGCCCGTATTATTTCATAGTTTGTTCGTGCATTTTCAAGTTCTGTAAGGCTAATGTCTAATCTAATCTGAGCCAGATATACCGAATAAAACTGTCGGGTAATATTTTGTTCCGTACTCAGACGCTGCAAGGCATAATTGATTGCGGCATTTTCATAGTTATACTCAAGCTGCTGAAAGTCCATCTTCTGACGGTTATAGGTAAAAAGCGGCTGGGTAAAAGCAAGACTCAGGTTGTTGGTGAATGCTTTATTAGTTCTTGTACCGTTGTTGTTCTGTGTTTCGCTGTCCTGCCACCCGAATCTGTTTGTAAGCGACAATGTTCCGTCTGTCCATATCAAAGGCATCGAAGTTCGAAATATGCCCTCTGATGACAAGTTCTTATTGGTGAACCATGCCGAATTAAAACTATCGAAACTACGGTTTTGAGAATAACTGAAAGGAGTAACGTTCATCGAAAACTGCGGTTTCAATGAAGCGCGTTGCGCTTCAAGCGTATATTGCGTTCTTTCATAATTCAGCTTGGAAGATTTCATACTGGGATTATTTTCCTCTGCTATGTCTAGCGCCTGTTCAATGGTTAATGTTATTTGTGCCTGCGAGAACAATGATATTCCCGCAATAAAAACAACCAACCAGCCTAATTTTAATTTAAATTTTAACATGTTATGTCTCATAATACTTTAATTATTTACAAATCTTTATATTCTAATTTCTTATTCCACTATCGCCAACTCCATATTATCATCTGTCATATTTCTGTCGGTGCTTGTTTCCCGTTTTACAATCTTTACTGCATCGGCTGTAACCATACGTACGCCTGTAATGTCGTTCGACAATACTACCTTTATAGTGTCTTCGCTGAAATAGTAAACGCCAACTCTGTTCCAGCCTTCTCTGGCGCGGCGTAGGTTAATATATGCGTTGTCTTCGCCATTCCCATAATGTACTTTAAAATGATATTCCATATTTCCGGTAGCTCTATTCCGGTTATTCTGCTGCGGTCTACGGAGTTCATCCGGTGGAGTAACATAGTAATACAGATCGTACAATCCTGTTGATGGCACAGGTACTTTCCATGTTGCGGTTTGACTACCGCCTCCACTCTTAATTACATATGCAGAGCGAATGTGTGTACCATAATAATTATCGGCTGTTGTCAAGGTCCACTGTAAAGGAGGCCGAAAACCTTGTACTCCTTGGTAAGGGAATGAATCATCTCCTGCGTCTTCTAACCACTGTGGCAGAAGCCCTACTATATCCGGCTGTGACAATTCAAACAATCCTACATCTTCGTTATCGACAATTACCTCGCCGGGTAAGTTATAATTTACATTAGCAAGTATAAAGTCGCCTTCTTTATCTATCGGGATGTTTTGTTCCCGTGCAATATTATTGGCCGGCATGCTTATAAGATTAGGCAGATTAGATGATATCAGCGTATTTACATTGATTGAGCGCGGCGCCTCGTCCCAAACGTTGACAATCTGTTTTGTTTCGCGGGCAGCTAACGAAATTTTACGTTTTGCCCGCGGATCATCCACAGCGTTGTATCCTCCGAAAAGCGTTTCTACATCTATAATGCCATCGTAATCAGAATCATTTGTAATCTGCAATTTAACAACATAGACTTCTACATCACGATTAATAATGTATGTTATTTCAGGACTATTTATAATATAAGCAGGCAATTTTGTAGGCGAATCCCATGTAGCAACAGTCTTATGCAAATCTTCGCCTGAAATTAAACTCATCTCATCGAGCAGATCTTCGAACCTGATATTGGTAAATCTGTTTGCATCCAAATAAGCTCGTATGTAATCGCGAAATTCCGTGAGCCCTACACTCAGTTCTGCCGGTGCAAACAGGACATTTGCTTTTAACGAGATGATATTATCTAATAAATCTCTCTGTTCCGGGTCGTTCAACAACTCTTTAAACGGACGTCTCTGTATCAACAAGTTGGCTTTTTCGTTGTTACTTATTCCGGTCATCTGTCTCATCCTGTTATTATCTTCCTTGTTCTGAATATAAAGTTCTATCAAGCGGTTTGCAATTGTCCACTCCGACGAAAAAATGTTATATCTGAAGTTATACAACTGCGGAAAGAGAAAGTAAGGATTGGATACAGTGGTAATACTCATCGAGCCGCGATCCATTGAAAAACCACCTCTCTCTTCGGCACGCTGGAATGTCATTACAAAGTTGTTGAATATACTTATAGCCGCATCAGCATCGCTAAGTTCTCTTCCTGCGCGTTTTGCAAACGACTTTTGTTGAGCTACTGCTCTGGTAATGTCTAAATTATTAAACACGCACCCTTTTTCAGGGAATAATACCATTTCGGGCTGTAATTTCTCCTGTGCCTGTGTCCATGTCCGTACATAACTGCTAAACTGTACCGGAACCTCAACTACAGAAAACCGTTTAAATGAATAATTAAGTGAATAGTTACTTTCAAATGCTTGACGTCTGATTCTTATCTGATAAGGAAGAGTATCTGCTACCGCTTCAAAAGTAGATGAGAAATGATCATTTCCTTTCAGATGCCATATATTGTATGTTACAAAATCCACTTCGACACATTTTTGCTCATAATCACCTATTATCAGCGATATTGCCGGCGTGGGGAAGTCTGTTTGATATATAAATATGCTGTCTATAGTAGTTTCGGCGACATTATCAGCTGCATCAATATTATCGCGAAAACGACCGATGCTGTCGCCTCTTTCGCGCATACGCATCATGCTGTCGCGCATATTTCTAAACTCTTCACTGTCAGGTGGAGGGCCTTGAGCTCTAAACTCGCTGCCACCTTCGCCACGCATACGCATCATACTGTCGCGCATTTGTTCTCTAAATCCAGGATCTTCGCGCATACGGGACATTGTTACACTATCAAGTTCGCCGCCGGGTATTCTAAATTGGCCACCGCCAGGCCCTTGTTGTAGCCTTACAATACTGCTATCCTGGCCGCCCGGCATTTGACCTTGTGCCTGAGCAGGTTGCCCCTGTGGTCGAGCGTTACCGCCCTGACTTTGAGCAGCAGGTTGGCCACCCTGACCTTGCTGAGGCCTGACATTATTTCCGCCCTGACCGCCCGGCCCTTGTTGCGGCCTTACATTACCACCCGGTCCTTGCTGAGGTCTTACATTACCGCCCTGTCCTGCAAAACCGCCGCCACCGCCGCCTTGAGGTCTGGCATTAACGATAACCTGTCCCTGAGGTCTTGGTGCACCCATTGCACCGGCAACTCCACCACCCATTGGGCCGCCTCCCATAAAAAACATTCCTCCTCCGCCTCCTCGCATACCGCCCATCGGACGTGTAATAATATCATTACTGTCGAACTCATTGGAACGGATTGTCGGAACTTTTTCGCGAGGCTCTAACCTTGTACCTTGAGACAAGGCCTGTAAGCCGTTAATTGTCTTCACGGTAAGACGGTAGTTGCTGAAATATGCCCGCTGCCAGTCAGGATTTTCATTGCTATAAGCAACGCCCGGACGAGGATACCAATATGTTTCGGGTGTAAAAAGCACGTAATTTTCAGTTTGAAAACTATATTTTTTATCCACATTAAACATGGATTCAACTGTATATTTCTCTTGCAATAAATCGGCCGGAATATCAAGATAGCAGAAATTTTCGTCGATTCTTCCATCATAAGTAATTGTCCATTTTGCCGTATCGCTCTTTACTAACTCTCGTCCGAAATCAATCAGAATAATCTGATTGTCGCGGGTAAACGATAAATCTTTCCCGTCTTCTTTTATTTCTCTGACAATTAAAGACGGATTAAGACAAAATGCAAAGACTGAGGATGGCTGTTCATGCACTGTACCGTTCATAGTTACTGTGGCTGATATGGTTGTCGGGTGCTGTTCTACAGTTATATCGTAATTCTCAATAACCATTTGGGGCGTATTGACATATTTATTGTTGATTTCTGTGTACATAGCCCGCTTTTTCGATGCCTGAACAATCGTATTAACATGCTTGTATCCGGCAACAAATCCGGCTAAAATAAAACAGAATGACAATGCAAGCCAGCGATAACGACCGTATTTCGTATTCGGCAGTCGTCTGAATAAAAATATAGAAATACAAATAAACCCCATCCCAATCAGCAAGTAGATTAAACGGTGATTAATCAAAGATGGCCAATTTGTAAAACCGACTATGGATGATTTTACCAAAGGTAAGCTATACACCATATAATCAAAAAGATAATAAAATTTGTCGGCAATATAAAACAGGGTCAAAGCAATATAGCCCAATAAAACAACAAAAGTGATAGCTTGATTTTTGAGTATAAGCATCAACCCGATCGACAGTCCGAAGATATATATCAATGTAGGAACGCTAATAATCAGAAAATAAATTAAATAGGAAAGCCAGTCAATGGCCAACCCCGAAACAAAGTTGAAAACAACAACTATGGCAATAATAATCAAATTCAAACGTAAAAAGACATTCATATTGCCCCATATTTTACCAATCACATACTCGGCATTGCTAAGCGGGTGGACATAAAAGACTTCCGAAGTGTCTAATTTCTTATCCGCTTTCAGAAATTCCGATGACAGAAACACTGCAATAATCGCCTGACCAGTATTCAGTAGCAACAAGTTTAAGTATGGAATATTGGAAGGTAAAGCCCGCATGATCCAATAACCGGGGTTATTCGGAAATACCAAAAAGGCAAAATTAAGGAAACATAAAACCAGTACAGCCAGTATAAGAAATATCCGATAGAACCAGCTTCTCATCAAAAGTTTGCTCTCGTATTTCGCAACCGAACTTATATTACTTAATGCAGACATATTTATTATTTTAGTGGTTAACCCAGCGATTCAATTTTTTTTCCATGTAATACACATACGCATGCTCCAAATTTGGCGGATAGGGTTCGGCGTCGTATCCTTTTATTTCATCCGCGACAACCTGTACTTCCCATCCGGTGCCCGAAGGGATTGTTGTAATAACCGGATATTTTTTATCAATAATTGGCAAATCGTTTCCCCCAACTTTCATTCGCCACACTTTGCCTTCTGCTTCTTTCAGCATATCCTGCGGCGGCCCGAAAAATGCAAGCTCACCCTTATTCATCAAGGCCATGCAGTTACAGGTACTTGAAATATCGCCTACAATATGGGTTGAAAGTATAATTGTTACTTCGTCTTCGGTCACTTTTGCCAGTAGGTTACGAAAGCGAATACGTTCTTCCGGATCAAGTCCGGTAGTAGGCTCATCCACGATAATCAACTTCGGGTTGTGTATTAACGCTTGTGCTATGCCTAAACGACGCTTCATACCGCCCGATAATTTGTTCGCGTAACGCTCCCTGACTTCAAACAGTCCTACGCTCTCAAGCATGGCATCAACAGCTTGTTTGCGCTGTTTCGCATTATTCATACCTGATAAGCGCGCAGCATAATCTAAAAATTCATAAGTTTTATATTTGGCAAAAAAACGAAAATCCTGAGGCAGGTATCCCAGAATTTTACGAACTTCTTTCCTTTCTTTAAGCAAGTTATATCCAAATACCTCAATCTCGCCGGAGGTAGGTTCCATTAATGCCACTAATATACGCATCAATGTCGATTTCCCCGCCCCGTTTGGCCCCAGCAAACCGAACATCCCCGTCGGTATCTCCATGCTGACATCTTTCAATGCATGATTACCGTTCGGATATTTTTTATTCAGGTTTTTAATTTTTATACTCACAATTTTCTAATCTTTTGTTTTGAACAGTGTATTGGACTTTTTTATATTCCAATAGTTTAAAACACTAAATCAATACAATTAAACTTGTTTTATATTTTTACTTAACCTCGCAGTGAATTACTGTAAAAATTTGCGAAAGCATTGGCCAAAAATAGATTATTTTTGCATATAAGCAATAAAGCGATCTCATAGTAATAATAATTGTAAACAAACATTGCAGATAGACAAAATAAAAGTAATCAAACGAACGTTTATTTGTCACTTATACACCCCAACCCCTCCCAGCGACGTAACAGTTTCGGCGCTGATGCTGAAATTCCCGATTCTGCTGTTATTGTAAAACTGTATTTTTGCGTGGCCGTTTTCATCAGGGGTTACCATCGGGTTCCAGTATAAAGTGCGGCGGTAGTCCGGTACAGGCGGCAGCTCCGAATAGTTGGGGCTGTAAAATTCGCTTGCTACGCTGTAACCATCCAACCATGTTTTACGTACTCCTTTTCCGCCTGCAACAGGAGCATCTCCCCAATCATCCGGATTAATTGTTTCAATAAGTACTACACAACCAAACCAATCTGCCGCTTGTAATGGAGTTATAGGTGGAATCAATGGAGGTGGTATAATGTATTGAGCCATTATCTCTTTCCTATCGTTAATGTAAATATCTTTTATTGCACGAAGGCTTATATTTTTATATAAGGAAAAATCAACTCCAGAATGACTTCCAAGATTAATAGGATTATAATTGATAACAACAAGCGCCGGCTGATAATTGTACATTAAAACATCGCTTTCTAAATCCAAAATTATAACATCATCTATATATTCAAAAAGTACCGGAAAACCTTTTTTTAATTGTGTGTATCCATTTGTCATGGAGAAACGTTTATAATCAATTCTTAACAGCATCTGGTATAGGTTGTCACCTACTATATAACTGTAATCACCCCTGTCGTACAGGTCATCAAATTCCGTAGCTACATCGTAATATGTTGCTGCCGTTGATTTGCTTTCATATATTCTCTGTTCCCGTGTTCTTTTGCCTTTTATTGTTACTTCTTCTATAAAATGTATTCTATCCTCAATGCCCAGTTTTGCTAACGAATCCCGATAAGCGAAAAGAAATGCAGCATAATCATTTTCAGGTTCGTAGTCGGATGTTTCTTCGTCATCACTATTCTCCTGCACGGCAACTTTTTGAGTAATACTTACCTGCATATCCGAATATCGGTATCTTCTTCTTCGTTCAGGACTGAATACTCTGTCAAGAATAATCTGGTAGTTTTTTGCCTTTTCTTTTTCCTTTACACTCAAAATCATATTCCACCTTCTCTCTACATCCGACGTAAATGAAAAACGCCCCTGACTGTCGGTAACAAATGTTTCAACAAACCCGCTTGTGTCATCATCATCTTCTTCTCCTTTTTGTAAGAGCAATAAGCTTACGTCAACTTCCGGTTTTGGGACTTGCCTGCCCCAAAAATTATAGCTAACGACTGTCCCATTGGTTTCTATACCCTGTTCCGGAAGATACTTCAAATCAAACGGCTCAACTCCTGCCATCTGTTTAAACGAATAACGTCGCCAGCCCTGTACCATTAACAGGGCATCAAGCGCGGCACGATGTGTGTCATCATCTTTTTCAAAATAATATGAAGGATTGCGAACATAACCTTTGATTTCCGACATCAGCAACAGGTCGGTCAGGATATTATGGCTGCTCTCAACCTCGTTTTCGCTGTCCCTTACCGACAGTGAAAAAGCTGCGTTTACAGGATTTGAGTGCATGTCGGTTAGCATAAACTCCATTTCCACCAG
>Ga0082212_10002882_pt1 | contig 24658 bp, 14 predicted proteins | sample TergutNt197P3_FD_71548 | JGI IMG/M metagenome (GOLD analysis project Ga0082212, IMG submission 71548) | Neocapritermes taracua P3 segment gut microbial communities from Petit-Saut dam, French Guiana - Nt197 P3 | ecosystem: Host-associated > Arthropoda: Insects > Digestive system > Gut ... | reverse complement strand
AGTCTTGAGTTCTGAGTTCTGAGTTGGAATACGAAGGCACAAAAATTTTGCCATTTTGTGCAGAATTTCGGGAGTAAGTGCCTAACTCTTAACAATGCTTGCATGGAACCGGCAGACGCGGTCTCCTGTTGCCCAGCAATCTATTTCTTTGACTTGAAAGGGTTTTCCGGTATAGGCTTCCAGAGCTCCGGCAATGAAACCTTCGTCATAATAGCAAATGGTTTCTCCCAACACCGGTAAACCGGAACAATCCAAATCCTCGGAAACCGTCATAGTAAAATTTCCATTTTCCAAGTCGGATTCCTCCATGCGCAGGATCCCTATTTTCAAATCTTTCAAGGTTTTTTGCAGAGAAGAGATAAATTGAGAAAACGGGAGAGTAGCATCCAAAAGATTTTCACTCAAAGCTTTGCCTGCCAAAGCGCCTGCCCCCCGCAAAACCTCCTGGGCTGTTTCGGGTGAAAACAGTTTCGCCAAATGATCATGAAGCCCGTATTGCATCAGCCGGTATACCAGCACCGGCAAAGAGTCGCCCAGGTTTTCCCGGCCATGGGTTGCCGCAACGGATTCCCAATCCAATAAACTGAAAAAATCTGGCATGTTCATAACCCCCTATATTTTATTTATTAACAAAAAGTTCTTAACCCCTACCTCCTAATAAAAGCAACGCTCTTTGGGCTAGTTTTTGCCCTGTTAAACCGGCTTGCTCCAGTAATTCTGCGCGCTTGCCCTGGGGGACGAATTGGTTCGCCAGGGCGGCAATTTCTACTCTGGCCTGGACCTTGCCTTGCAAGGCGGTCAGGCAGGCTTGGCCGAAGCCTCCGCTTTGTACATTCTCTTCCACGGTCAAGAGGCAGCCGGTAGTTTTCACTGTTTGCAGCAGGGTTTTTTGATCCAAAGGTTTAACAAAGCGGGCATTTAGCACAGTAGCTTCAATCTCTTGCCGGGCTAGGATTTCCGCAGCTTCCAGCGCGGGATAAACCATAGAGCCCAGGGCGAAAATAGTAAGATCTTTGCCCTCTCTCAAAATTTCTGCCCGGCCAACAGGCAAAGGTTGGGGATCTTTCAGTAAGGATAAACCGCGGCCCTTATCCCGGGGATAGCGCAGGGCAGCCGGGCCGGGATAGGCTAGGGCGGTAGCAAGCATTTGCTGCAGTTCCTGCTCATCTTTGGGGGCCATCAGTACCAGATTGGGAAGGTTTCCCAAATAAGAAAGATCAAAAATACCTTGATGGGTGGGGCCATCCTCGCCGACAATGCCTGCCCGGTCAATAGCCAGGGTAACCGGCAAATTGGGCAGGCAGATATCATGCAGGATCTGATCATAGCCTCTTTGAAGAAAACTGGAATAGATAGCCGCTACCGGACGGAAACCGCAAGCAGCCAAACCGGCGGCAAAGGTGAGGGCATGCTGTTCGGCTATACCGACATCGAAGGCCCGCTCCGGATAGATATTGGTAAATTTATCCAATCCGGCGCCGGCGGACATAGCAGCAGTCAGGCTGATTATTTTGGGGTCGGCGGCAGCCAGGGCGGCTAAAGTCTCGCCAAAAACCTGAGTATAAGTTAAGCCACTCCCATTTTCTTTAACCTGACCGCTAGCCAAGTCGAAGGGGCCGATGCCGTGGAACTTATCCGGATTTTCCCTGGCCGGGGCATAGCCTTGGCCTTTGCGGGTGAGAACATGAACCAAAACAGGCTTGTCCATTTGCTTTGCCCGCTTTAAAACCCGCCTCAAAGCGGCAATATCGTGACCGTCGACCGGTCCCAGATAAACCAGTCCCATTTCTTCAAAAAGCATGCCGGGCACCAGTAAGTGTTTGAGGCTGTCCTTGAAACGGTCGATAGTTTTGGCAACTTGAGGTCCCACCCGGGGGATTTTGCGCAAAAGCTGCTCCAAGTCTTTCTTGGTTTTGCCATAGCGGGGATCAGTGCGCATTCGCACCAAATAGTTGGACATAGCTCCCACATTTTGATCAATGGACATTTCATTATCATTCAGGACAATGGTCAATCCGGTTTGCAAATCGCCCAGATGATTAAGCGCTTCATAGGCCATGCCGCCGGTAAGGGCGCCGTCGCCGATTACCGCCACCACATGATGCTTTTGCCCCTGCAAATCCCGGGAGGCGGCAAAGGCTGTGGCTAAGGAAAGAGAGGTGCTGCTATGCCCCGTATCAAAGGCATCGTAGGGGCTTTCTTCCCGCTTGGGAAAGCCAGCCAGTCCGCCAGCCTGGCGCAGGGTAGGAAATTGGTCCCGTCTGCCGGTGATAATTTTATGGGCATAGCATTGATGGCCCACATCCCAAATCAATTGGTCGGAAGGAGTATCAAATACAGTATGTAAAGCCAAAGTCAATTCCACTACTCCCAGATTGGGCGCCAAATGCCCCCCATTAACACTGACCACAGCCAGCATATAATCACGGATTTCCTGAGCCAGGATCTTAAGCTGGGGCAGATCCAGCTTGCGCAAATCCTCCGGGGAGTTTATTTGGGGAAGCAGGGGTTGTTCGGGTGAGTTCATTTGGTGGCTCCTAAGTGTGCTTAAAATAATAAAGTAGCTTGCCGACGGCATAGACAATGCTGTCGGCTTCGTTTATGGAGTATTTTTTGGTGAAGGTTTTGATGCCTACGGTAAGGGCAGCTACCATTCCGGCTAGAATAGCAGTCAATAGCCAGCTTAACTCTTCATGCAAAATAATACTTAAGGCAATTGCCGTACTGATGCCGCCGCTGAGAATACCGCAAATATCCCCTATCACATCACTGCAAAAATTGGCCACCTGATCGGCCCGCCGGATCAAATGCAGGGCATGAGCGGCTCCGGGCAATTTACGGGCGGCCCGGGAATGAAATGGTACTTCGTCAACGGCAGTGATGGCGACTCCGATTATATCAAAAAGAATTCCTATCATAATAACCAGAAGTAAAAGTAAAAAAGCCAGGTAGATAGAGCGTAAACGGGATAGATAAATTTGGGAGCCAATCGTAAAAAGACCGGCGGCAATAAAAGTACCAACCGACATAGCCACAGCTCGCCGCCAAGCCTTATGGCGTTTTTTAGGTAAAGTAGGCATAGGTTATCCGTTCCAACTTCTAATTTCTATCTTCTATCTTCTAACTTCTAACTACTAGCATTCGCAGCTTTCATATGCAATCCCGAAAGGGATTGCATATGAAAGCTGTTGGCATTTGTTCTCCCGTTGAGTAAACTTTATGGCTTAGGTCTGGCAGGATTTCCCAGCTGGCTGCCTTCCTGTCGCCGGGAAGGCGGTTCCCCTTTATGCCCGCTCTATGCGGTTTCCCGGCATAGGGCCAGATTACCACTTAGTCCATACTTTAATCCCCAACAGGAACGGGCCTACGGCCTTTCAGTCTAGGGGATTTCCCCGGCGGCTCAGCCGGCTTTTTAGCCTCTTTTGCAATTATGGTTTCAATCCTTATAACTATCCTTTGGCCGAAAGACAGCGAAAGGTTTGCAATCAAATCCACCATAATCACTCAAGGCAGGCTACGCTGCACCCAGCTTTCGGCCAAATGCAGGTTCTATCCCAAGACCTAGTTCCTTGTCCGGCCAAGACAGATCCCCAAGCGCTTGGGTCTCCACGGAGGCGGGGTATCTGCCGCATGCCATTGCGGCTCGCCCCATCCCCCTTAACTCCCAGTATCAGCCCAAGACTGGGCGTCCCAAGCCAACACCAGGAACTTCATCGCTGTGCCCTTGACGGATTTTTAGGCCCGCCTTCAAAAGCCAGCCTGCCGACTAGAATACTGCGCCACATGCCAACAAAAGTATTATAGCATAAAGCGGTCTTCGCCGCAAGGGAGTAGGGGATAGGGAGTAGAAAAAACAACAACTCAGCATTCAACACTCATAATTCAGCATTGCGCTCAACGAGCGCTTCAGTATGGGTTATCGGCTATTATTTCTACTTTAGTTTCCCCTGGTTCCAAAGTTACAGCGGCGAAAAGGAAATAGCAGGGGTTTTTGCTGATTTGCTCCTTGGATTTTTCTGCCAGATAGATTCCGGCGATTTTTTTTAGTTGCCGGCGCTTGGCTATGGTGAAAGCCTCCCTGGGATCGCCGTAAGTATCTCCTGTTTTGGTTCGTACCTCTACAAAATAAAGAGAGCCATCCTTGGCGGCGACAATATCGATTTCCCCTTTAAGACGGCGATAGTTTCTTTCTATTATTTGGTAACCAGCCTCCAACAGAGCAATAGCGGTCAGATCTTCGCCTTTTTGACCGGTGTTTTTTCTTTGGTCCTGGCTGGGAGGTTTGACTGCAAAACTTTGCCTATGAATAGGGGAAGGCCCGTATTGGATCAGGCGCTCCCTATGCAAAGCCGTGGGATAGCCTTTATGGATATCAAAGCCGTACCTGGGGTAAAGCTGATGAAAATCAAGCATCAGCCTATCCCTGTGGCATTTGGCTAATACCGAGGCAGCAGCAATAGAAAGGCTGATACTTTCCCCTTTGATGAGGGCGTTTTGAGGCAATGGACAATCTATTCTTTCCGCATCGATCAGCAAATAGTGCGGTTTTTTCTTTAATTGCTGTACTGCCTGAAGCATAGCCAGGCGGCTGGCCTGCTTGATGTTGATCCGGTCTATTTCTTGATTATCAATTCCGGCTATGGCCCAGGCCAGGGCCTTCTCTTTAATTAATGGCTCCAGGCGATATCTTTCCTTTTCACTCAATTTCTTGGAATCATTCAATCCAAGCAGGTTCGGCTCCGGGGGCAGAATAACCGCCGCCGCTACCACCGGTCCGGCTAAAGGTCCCCGTCCGGCTTCATCAACCCCGGCAACCAGTTCTATGCCACGCCGTTGCAGTTGATTTTCATAGTATAAAAGCTGAGCCAGGCGTTTTTGCTCCTGACCCAGCTTATCCTTGTAATCAGCCAAAAACAGCTGAAAAGCAGGACGCTCATCTAAAGCCAATCTGCTGACATCATCAGCAGTCAGAAGGTAGTTCTTAGCCATGATCTTTAATTCACGCAATTCCTGCATATCGGATTGTTTATTCATGATCTCTCCTTAATTAAAATCTAAAATCCAGCTAATCCGATTTCCTTTCCGCCGGAAAAGGCGGCCTATCCAAGGTAAAGCGGCCCAGCTTGCCATTGCGGAACTCTTGGAGCAACAGTAAGGCTGCATCATCACGGCGGACCAGGCCGCCGCTTGCCAGCAGGCCCCGTTTTTGTCCGATCGCTTCAATGATTTCTTGAGGTTCAAGAGGGAGTGATTCCAATTTGTAGCGTTCCGGCAGGGCATGAGGATGTTCTTGGGCCAGCCAGGCGGCTAAGCGGCTTGCCACATAATCCCGAGGGAATACCAAATCGCTGATGGCTCCGGTTACAGCCAGGTTAAAAGCTGTTTCCTCAGAGGCAAATTTGGGCCAAAGAACCCCGGGTGTATCCAGGAGCTCGAAACCAAAACTTGTTTTCACCCATTGGGCGCCCCGGGTCACTCCGGGGCGATTTTCTGTTTTGGCAGCAGCTTGAGAAGCAATTGCATTGATGAGGGTGGATTTGCCGCTATTGGGAATACCGATGATCATGGCCCGGATAGGGCGGCGAAGACGGCCTTTAGCTTCTAAAGAGCGCATTAAGGGCTCGGCGGCTTGACGCAGTGTGCCCAATAGCTCCTTGATCCCTTGTTTTCGATTGCTATTGCCTGCTGCGGCAAAGCTTTTCTCTGTGCGGAAAAAACCAAGCCAGGCCCTGGTCGCATCAGTTTCGGCTAAATCCATTTTGTTCAGAAAGAAAACCTGGGTTTTTTTTTGGATCATTTCCGCCAAATCCCGGTTGCGGCTGCTGAAGGGGATACGGGCATCCAGAACCTGAATAACCAGATCCACCAGCTGCAAATCCTTGGCAATATCTCTTTTGGCCTTGGCCATATGTCCGGGATACCATTGGATAACAGGTGAAGCAGAGGGGTTTGGGGGTTGATACATGACAAAAACCTCACAAAAAATAAAGATAGCCTTTCCTAGTATGCTGAAAACTATATTGAAAGTAGGGTATTATCTTGTCAAAGGGGCCTCTTGCTTGTCTTTTATTATAGACTTCTGCTTGCATTCTGTCAAGTTTCTTTCCAGTTATTAGATCAGTATTTTTGGCGTTCTTAAAAATAGAAAATATTGACAATTTCTCCGAAAAAAAATGCTTCCAATTTTAGCCCGATTGAGTTATACTATTAAGGCGAAGGTAAGAATAGAATATTTACAGCAAAAGCTTATTAGAGATATGGCAGGGGAAACATTCCCAAAATAACAGGCATGAAGTAGGAGGGTTGTGCAATGGCAAAAGAAATTGATGGAATCTGGGGGAAGATCATTATCAGTAATGAGGTCATCGCCAAGCTGGCCGGTATTGCCGCCACAGAGTGCTTTGGCATTGTAGGTATGGTTTCCTCCCGCTTGTTCACAGACGGCCTTAATGTGCTTTTGGGCCGGGATGATTTGGCCAAGGGTGTGGAAATCATCAAAAACGAGGAAGAACTGAAAGTCAAGGTCAATGTGGTAGTAGGCTATGGCATCAAAATTTCTATGGTAGCCCAAAATGTCATAGACAATGTAAAATACGTGGTAGAAAAGCATACAGGCTTAAAAATCAGCCACGTAGACGTAACAGTCCAAGGAGTAAAAATTATTGATTAACCTATGATTCTTAATTAATAGATCAAGCAAACCCTATAATTTTTCTTTTCGCAATCGTGAATTGTGAATTGCTAACGGGAGGTTAAAAGAGTGGAACTGCAGGAATTAAACGCTCAGGCTCTGGCTAAGTTCTTCCAGGGAGGCTGCGTTTATCTTGGTGCTAATAAAGATCAAGTCAATGCGCTAAATGTTTTCCCGGTGCCTGACGGTGATACAGGGATCAACATGTTTTTGACCATCAGATCGGCGGTACAAGCTATTGCCGGTAAAAATTATCTATCCGTAGACAAACTGGCTCAGGATTTTTCTATGGGGGCTCTGATGGGCGCCAGGGGCAATTCCGGGGTCATCCTTTCTCAGCTTTTCCGGGGTTTTTCCCAAAGCCTGACCCAAAAGGTGACTGCAAATGCCAGGGATATGGCTGATGCCTGGCAAAAAGGGGTGGATCTTTCCTATAAATCTGTAATCAAGCCGGTGGAGGGCACCATTCTTACTGTTTGTAAAGACATGGCGCAAGCAGCGGGACAAGCTGCCCAGGATGGCGCTGATATCATAGCAATGCTTGGGCAAGCCCTAGCCGCCGGGGAAAAATCCCTGGCAAATACTCCCAATTTGTTGCCGGTACTGCGCCAGGCCGGAGTGGTGGATGCCGGAGGTAAAGGTCTTTTGGTGATTTTCTCCGGTGGATTGATGGCTTTGGAAGACCGGGAAGAATTGGATTTTTCCCAAATTGCCCAGGAAACCAAGCCCGCCCTGCCGCCTTCTCCTATTGATCTGCTACCGGAGGGGGATATCCCTTTTTGCTATTGTACCGAATTTCTGATTAAAGGGGACAGGCTGCCTTTGGAAAAAATCCAGGCCCACCTCAGCCGGGAACAAGGCGACTCTTTGCTGGTAGTTGGCACCGAACAGGTGATAAAGATCCATTTTCATACCAATCATCCCGGAAAACTGATCGACTATGCCCAAAATTTTGGCAGCCTTCATGATTTAAAAATTGATAATATGCAGGATCAACACCGGGAACTGGATCCGGGAACCCTGCCGGTAATGCCTTCCGATCTGAAAAAATGCGGTCTGGTGGCGGTGGCTGCAGGATCCGGGCTGGCCAAGCTATTTGGGGATTTGGGCGCCGCTATTATTAACGGGGGCCAAACCATGAACCCCAGCGCTCAGGATATTTTGAAGGCTATTGAGAAATGTCCGGCTGAAGAAATCGTGGTGCTGCCCAATAACAGCAATATCATTCTCACAGCCCGCCAGGCGGAGAAACTGGCTGCAAAACCGGTTTATGTGCTGCCCAGCAAGCATATTACCCAAGGTATTGCCGCCAGCTTGCTTTTTGATGAAAATAAAACAGCCGCCGAAAACGGTTCTGTTCTCTCCCAGAGTTTGGAAACAGTAAAATCCGGGGAAATCACCTTTGCTGTGAGGGATTCCCAATATGACGGCCTACAGATAACTGCCGGAAGCTTTTTAGGTATTCTGGAAGGCAAAATTGCCTGCAATCACCAGGATCTGCCTGAGGTACTGGCCTCCTTACTGGAGAAAATGGTAGACATAAAGAACGATAGCCTGATCAGCCTTTTCTATGGCCATGATTTGGCTGAAGAGCAAGCTGATTCCTTGTTGGCCCAGGTAGAAGAGGTTTATCCTCAGATGGATATAGAAATGCACTGGGGCGGACAGCCGTTGTATCACTTTCTCATCTCTGTGGAGTAAGTACCATTTTCCGCTCATATCTTTGCCGCTAAGGGATGAGTTTTTTAAGAGTGGAGTGTGGAGTGTGGAGAGTGGAGTGTAAATTCTCCGCGCTCCACTCTTCACACTCCACTCTTTGGGTTATCTATTTTTATGGGAGTTTATTATGTCTCAAAATATTGATCTGTTGGAACTGTTGGATAAAGAAGCCAGAAGCGGTTATTATGACAGCTCCGTTTTTGGAGGCTTATCTGGTTTTCTGAAAAATTGGGGAGGAAGTCACTCTAGTCCTAAAATATCCCAATTGGCCAATGAATATGCAAAAGCTTCTTTAAGTAAACGCCCTGCTCTGCTTCAAGAGTTACGCCTGTTGCTTGAAGCTGTCGAAGCCGGGGAGCGGCAGTTAGATCAGGTTCGTCAGGTGGTTCAGCCGGAGCAAAATTTACTTTCCGCCTCGGTCAGGAATATACCAAAAATTGGAAGTAAAACGGCAGCTCTCTTTCGGCGCTTGGGCGCTTGCAGTATTGAGGAACTGCTTTTTTTCTTTCCCCGGGATTATCAGGACAGGCGGCAAATCACTCCCATTGCTCAGCTTTTGCCTGGACAAAGCACCAGTATTATAGGGCGGGTGCAATCCGTACAGCTCTCGGCGCCCCGGGCCCGCCTCACTATTCTTCAAGCCAAGATCCAGGATAATAGCGGCGGTATAACTGCTATTTGGTTCAATCAGGGCTATTTGGAAAACAGCTTGAAACAAGGGCGAAAAGTGCATATTTATGGCAAGATGGACAATAAGTATAATCACCGCCAATTCCAGGTGCAGGACTTTTCCTTTCCGGATCAAGAAAATACCCCGCTTGGCCTCCACCCTATCTATCGATCCACGGAAAATCTTTCTCAGAAAACCATCCGTCAGGCTGTAATTCATTCTCTAGAAAAATATGGTCCTAATATCCCGGAAATCCTCCCGGAAGATATAATTACCCGGCGGAATTTGCAAGGGCGGGTCCAAGCTGTCCATGATATGCATTTACCGGCAGATTGGCAGGTCCAGGAGCAGGCCAGACGGCGTCTGGCTTATGAGGAGCTGCTGATTTTGCAGCTGGCCTTACAAGGCAACAGCGATAATCTTAAAGGGACGGGTATCGCTCATCCGCCTGCTCCTGAGCTGCTTATGAAGTTTAAGTCAGCTTTGCCCTTTCCCCTCACTGTCGCCCAGGACCGGGTGATCAGCGAGATTTTTGCCGATATGGAGAAGCCGGTGGTTATGCAGCGCCTGGTTCAAGGGGATGTAGGCAGCGGCAAAACCCTGGTAGCCGCTGCTGCCCTCTCTAAAGCTGTTACCGGCGGTTTTCAGGCTGCTTTGATGGCTCCCACAGAAATATTGGCAAATCAGCATTATCAGACTTTACAACCCCTGCTTTTGGCTTTTGGCATAAGGACGGAACTGTTTACTGCTGCCTTGGGAGGCAAAACCCGACAGGAGCTGCTGCTTAGATGTCAAAATGGCGAAGTAGATGTACTTATCGGTACCCATACTTTGATTCAGCAGGGGGTGGAATTTGCCCGGCTCGGTTTAGCTGTTACCGATGAACAGCATCGTTTCGGCGTCCTTCAGCGGGCCCGCCTCCAAGAAAAGGGCCGCACCTGCGATATGCTGATCATGACCGCAACCCCCATACCCCGTACGCTGGCCCTCACCCTTTATGGTGATCTGCAAATCTCTGTCATCGACCAAATGCCTCCCGGACGTCAGCCGGTACTTACCTATGCCGTGGACTATTCTTATGAAAAACGGCTATGGGCTTTTGTAGACAAGCATCTGGAGCAGGGGAGACAGGTTTTTGTGGTTTGCCCCCTGGTAGAGGAATCGGCGAAGATCGACCTGGAGAATGCCTTGGGCCTGGCAGAGCGCTTACAAAAGCAGATTTTGCCCAAACGGCAGACTGCGGTGCTGCACGGCAAGATGAAAAGCGAGGAAAAAGACCGGATAATGACGTCCTTTGCCCAAGGTGAAATCCAAATTCTGGTAGCGACTACTGTGATAGAGGTAGGGATCAATATCCCCAATGCCACCGTGATGATGGTAAGGGATGCGGAACGCTTTGGCCTGGCTCAGCTCCATCAGTTGCGGGGACGGATCGGCAGGGGTTCCGATCAGTCCTATTGCCTGCTTCTCCATAATGCCAAAGGAGATATTGCCAAGGAAAGAATGAAGATCATGAGTGAGACTGCCGACGGTTTTGCCATTGCCGAGGCGGATCTGCGCCTGCGAGGTCCGGGAGAATTCTGGGGCACCCGTCAACACGGCCTCCCGGAGCTGCGCTGCGCCAATCTTTTCCGGGACAGTGACCTGATAGAGCAGGCCAGAAGTGATGCCCTAGAATTACGGTGCCAGAAAAATTGGGAAAATATAGAAATTAAAGAACTAAAAAGCGTACTAACAGAGAAGATAAAGCTGATGAGTAATTAAAGCGGTCTTCGAGTGTAAGGAACTAACCTCTCAAATTCGAACAAAAAAAGTCACAAAATACACTTTATCTTTGGTTTTACCTGCAAGGATGTAGACTTAAAATGATGCATGAAATAATTAGACACGGATTTTTAGGATTTTAACGGATTTTCGCTGTTGACTGAGGAAATGATGAACTTAGGTGCTGTTGCTTGAGGAAAAAACAAAAAATAATTCAATTCTTTTCATAATAAAAAAAATCCGTGCTAATCCGTTTTAATCTGTGTAAATCCGTGTCCAATTTGTTTTTATTGCTTTTCCAGTTTATCTGGGGTAGGGGGTAGGGATTAGAAAATTATCTGTGATTATATCCAAGTAAGGTGCTATCTTAAAATATGGATATCCGGGTATGGATAATAACTTGTTTTGATAGGAAAACTATTCTTATAATAATCTTTTGGAGGGTAGTTTATGTCAAAAGATAGCCAAATCGATCCCAAAGAAGTGCGCAGAGCCAAGGCTAAGGGCGGTCACAGCTTGGCCCAAAGCGGCCCCGATGGGGAAAGCCGCAGTGCCAAAACCCAAAGCGGCAACCGCCACAAGTCTGGTGACGACAAAAAATCCACCTAAAAAGAATCCCCTCGCAGCATAGCGAGGGGATTCTTTCGTCTTATCTAAAAAAGGATAAGGTCCGTAATCTTGTTGCCGGTTTCCAGTTGCAAGTTTTCTCTTAAGTCATCTGGCTTTGAATTATCAGTCTCTTGCGACAGAAATATCAAAATAGGTTTTTGCTTTAATGCTTTGCCAAAGCAAAGCTACAAGTTCTGGCCTCTGGCCTCTGGCCTCTGAATTCTCAGCCTCCTACGACCATACGCAGGATGAGGGCTGCGTCTACCGGGCTTAATTCGTCGTTGCCGCTGACCAGAGCGGTGGCTACTTGGCGGGGATCCAAGGTGATCAGGCCTACATAGTGCTGCAGGACCAAAATAGCATCCTCAGGAGTAATAACGCCGCTGCCGTCGACATCACCCATCATGGCATTCCAAATGTCTACCTGGCCGCCTTTTGTGGTCATGCGGATACCGGAGAGTGGTACGGAGTCGCCTCTCCAGTCCAGAACGCCCACATTATCAATAGTAACACTGACATCAGTGAGGCTGAAGCCGTAAGGAGCAGTGGTTAAAGCATTAAATTTCAGGCTCATAATGACACCTTTAAGAACATCAGGGTTAGCCGCGCCAATGACCAGTTTACCGGCTTCTTTGTCATTGACAACCGCCATATCAAAGTCTTTTTTATCCAAACCGGCATATTCCAGGCTGACCGGGTCATAGGTGACGGTGGCGCCAACCGAAACAACGCCTTCCTGAGCTCCCAAGGGAGAGCCTGTCCGGCCTGCGACCGGGGTGGGGTTAGGCGTGCCGCTTGTTAAATCTTCACCAATGCTGCGCAGGTCCAGGGGCAGGGCGAAGTTATCTTTGGCAGTGACTTTGGCGGTTTTGCCGTTATTGATTTTCAATTCACCGATATAGGGGCGGGTATTCTTGGCATAGGTGATTTCCACTACATCATAAAGAGCGGAGGATTCGATAACCTTGACGGAAATACCGCGGTTGTTGTCGTTCCAAGTGCTGTTATTGCTGTAAGGAGCAAGGCCAAGGCAAGAGGTGTTGGGATTGCTGGCGGTAGCAGGAACCCGCACAGTTTTTTGACCGGCAGCGCCGCCGCCTGTTTCCCAGGTTATATTGCTAAGTTGGTTGATCAGCACACCTTTATTACCGGCAGTTGCGGAAGTATTTCTAAAGTCCGCGCCAACCGCCCGGCGGCATTCCAGAGTATAGGCGGTGGGGAAGGTGATCCTGCGGCTGGGGTGGGTCACGCCGTTGGATTCTGTGACAAATTCCACATCCGGGGCAAAAGCATTGAGGAAAAGAGGCATGAAATATTCCAGATAGTCGAATATGGTACCGTTGGCGCGGACAGCACGGCTATTAGTCAGCCTTGGCGTCCATAAAACGTCAATAGTCCGCAGGTCGGTGGGAAGAAGAACCATTTTTACCGCATCTGTGATACCGGCAGCAGTCAGATCGGCATCAGTTGCGCCGCTGGCAGCGATTTTGAAGGTTTTGCTCTCGCCGGGAACAACGCTGACGACTTGATCATCTTCCAGCCAGCCATTACGGAACTTGTACCAAATGGTGGGATCCGGGGTGGCATTGCTGCACATGCTGGAGGTATTACCCATTATGCCCCAGTTGCCGCAAGGCATGCTGCTGGAGGACCAGCCGGTAACATAATAGTCGCCGCCTTCATAAAGGTAATCGTCAATAGCTCCCAGGCAGTGATTGGTTTCGTGGGCAAATACCTGCCAGGTGGAAAAATCGGCAGGGCTGTAGGCGCGGGCGCCTTTGGTGGTGTTTACCCCGGAGCTGATGCCTCTGTTATTATCAAAGGGGTTTTTGGTGTGAGGCTCTTGCAAAGAAATGTCCTTAAAAAAGCGTCCGTCATACATTTTCTGATTGGCATTAGGCAGTTTGTCAGTGCCCAACTCTGCATTGTCTACATTGTAAAATTCATAGATCAGCCATTGATCCTGATAGGAAAAAGCGGTGTCGATACCATAACCACCGGAAAGGCCCTGGCGGCCGCCCCAGCAGTTAACAGGAACAGCAGCATAGATCAGGCTGACATCTTTCATCATAGCTGTCATTTCTTCCAGGCAATCGTTTTCCACAGCCCATTCATAGGACAAGTCCATGCAGGCCTGGCTGAGCCGGGCAAAGGCCCGGTAGTCCTCTGCGTCATTGGGGGCTTGGAACTGGATCTCATAATCGATCAGGGGGGCGTCCATATGGAACCATTGCCATCTGCCGGTCGCGTCCTTATTCATGGAGTTGGGGCTGACATATTCCAGCTCCATTTTGCCGCAGGAAGCATTGTAAAAATACTCTGTAAGACCGGGGCCGAATTTATTGCCGTTGGCGTCTTTGCCGAAAACGATATTGTTAAAGTAATGTTCGGGATTGGCATAGTTAAAGAGGTAGGTGGTGCCGGTCACCCCTTGATAGTTGCCGTTTGAGTTACCGGTCCGGGAATAAACGTTTTGGCGCTGATAGGTAGCCGTGATTCCGGGAGGCGCCTTTGCATAGGTAAGGGTACCTGCGGTGGTATATTCCGGGGCGCCGGGGGTGTCGTTAAAATCCATAAAGATGACGGCGGCCTTGACTTTGCCGACACTTTCCAAAAACATATAACCGGATTTATCAGGCAATTCCCGGATGACATTAGCATCCATGGAGCAATACATGTCCCCGGTGGGATATGTAATCTGTTTGGCGATAGCAACATCATCGCTGTCGGCAAAAGCCTGTACAGGCAAAAGGCTCACCAAAAAAACAACAAGCAACATCCAGGTAAAGAATCTTTTTTTCATGATCTGTACGCCGCTTCACCTAGTTCCAAGGCAAGCGGCATCCTCCTTCCAATTTTTGGTATTTTTCATATTTTTTACGAGCAACAAACGAAATTTTGTAGGATCAGCACCTCCCTTTGCTTATTTTGTACCTTAAATTATTTATGAAGTGTTAATTGTGTAATAATATGAATAAATAAATTCGTTATTAACAAGGCAAGTTCCTTTTTTTTGTGAAGATTTTGTTACTGGAAATAATATCATTATATTTTAAAATAGCACAGGCAGCCGTCTAGGACGGACCGCCTGTACTATTATGGTCTATACATAACAAATCCTTACATCATCCCGAACTTGATCCGGGCTCTCCTGCTTATCTCAGGGGATTCCGGGTCAAGCCAAAAACGACGGGAAAATGTTCTACTCCCTACCCCAGATAAACTGGAAAAGCAATAAAAACAAATTGGACACGGATTTACACAGATTAAAACGGATTAGCACGGATTTTTTATTATAAAAAGCATTGAATTATTTTTAGTTTTTTCTCCAAACAAAAGCACCTAAGTTACTCACATTATCAGACAACAGCGAAAATCCGTTAAAATCTGCGAAAATCAGTGTCTAATTATTTCATGCATCATTTTGAATCCACATCCTTGCAGGTCAATCTAGAGATGACGTATATTTTGTGACTTTTTTTGTTCGAATTTGAGAGCTTAGTTCCTACTCTTCAACAACAGGGCAGATGTTGGAAATAATTTCTACTGCCCGGTCAATTTCCTGATAAGAAAGGGCATCGGAAACCTGGATCCGGATCCTTGCCGTGCCTTCCGGTACTACCGGAAAGCCAAAACCGATGGCATGAATACCTTGCTTCAGCATTTCTCCTGCTACACTGATGGAAAGAGCAGTATCTCCCACGATCAGGGGAATAATGGCGCTGTCTCCTTCCAGGGGCTTCAGGCCTTTGGCAATGAGGGCATCCCGCATATAGACGGTTTTGGCCCGCAGGCTGTCGGTAATTTCCGGATGCTGCTCCAAATACTCGATCGCGGCCAGGGCAATGGCGGAAAGCACCGGGGGCAGGGAGTTGGAGAAGAGATGAGGCCGGGAGCGCTGCACCAGGATATCGATCAAATCCCGGCTGCCGGCTACAAACCCGCCGCCGGCCCCGCCCAGAGCCTTGCCAAAGGTGCCGGTAATAATGTCCACCCGGCCCAGCATATCATAATACTCCATTGTTCCCCGGCCTGTTTTGCCTAAAACTCCGGTGGCATGGGATTCGTCCACCATGACTGTGGCCTGGTATTTCTTAGCCAATTCACAGATTTGGGGCAGGAGAGCGATATCTCCTTCCATAGAGAAAACCCCGTCGGTGATCACAAGCTTCACCGGGCAGCCGGCATCGGTGGCCAGCCGGAGTTTTTCTTCCAGGGATGCCATATCTGCATGTTTGTAGATCATTTTTTTGGCGTCTTTATGGGCCATGCGGCAAGCGTCAATAATACTGGCATGGTTCAGCTCATCAGAGATGACAGCATCGCCGGGTCCGATAATAGCCGGCACCAAAGCGGTGTTGGCGCACCAGCAAGAGGCATAGGTGAGAGATGCTTCCGTATGCAAAAATTGAGCAACTTTTTCCTCCAACTGACGGTGAATGGTAAAGGTACCGCAAATAAAGCGGACGCTGGCAGCGCCGGCCCCATATTTATCCAGGGCAGCTTTAGCGGCATTGATCAGCTCCGGCTTATCGGATAAGCCGATATAATTATTGGAACAAAGAATAGTAGTTTCGCCCCGGTTTTCCACTTCTGCCCTGGCAGCCATAGGTGAATCCAGATACTGCAAGGTTTTATAAGTGCCGGCAGCCCGCAAAGCAGCCAAATCATCCGCCAAACGCGTGTTTAATGTAGTAGTCATGTTTTTCTCTCCTCGCTAATTTTGTTAATAGATAAAGTGGGGTGGTGTAAACTTTGAAAGTGTGGAGTGTGGAGTGTGGAGTGTGGAGTTTTTGAAAGAAAAGGCGTTGCTTTTCTTTTTTATTGAATAAAAGAATAAAAGAATAAAAGAATAAAGTCTTTTTGCTTAAATAATTAAAATGCGAAGCATTTTTTCAACAACTCCACACTCCACTCTTCACACTCCACACTAAAGCAGCCTGTTTCTAAAAATCACAAATCATTCTACTTACCAAATAGGTAACTACAGGTCGAGCAGCACCTTAATAGCTTTCCCTTGTTCCATCATCAGCATGCCGTTTTCTATTTCTTCCAGAGGCAGCTGATGAGTGATGATGGGATCTATCATGGCAGCGGAGGTGGCCAGGAAGTTTTCGCTTTGATACCAGGTTTCAAACATGCGGCGTCCGTTGATGCCGATCAGGGTCAGGCATTTGAAAACTACCAGCTCGGAAAGAGGCGTACATACCTCGCCCGGGTAGATCCCCAGCAGGCTGGCTACCCCGCCCAGGGCCAAGGCATCCAGGCCCTGGCATAAAGCGGCGCTGTTTCCGCTCATTTCCAGCAGGACATCACAGCCATAATTTCCCACAAAATCGCAGATCTGCTCCTTGAATTTTGTTCCGGCGGCAATGGGGTCAATAACCAGATCCGCACCGACCCGGGCAGCCATCTCCCGCTTAAAAGGATCCGGCTCGCTGACGATCACCCGGGCAGCTCCGGCGGCTTTGGCAATCGGGACGGCAAAGAGGCCTATTGAGCCGGCGCCGGAAATCAGCACATTCTTCATAGCGATCGGTTGAGCCATTGCCGTGTGCATGGCATTGCCCAGCGGGTCGAAAGTGGCGGCATATTTATCGGCTATATTATCGGGAACCGGCCAGACATTGACCGCCGGCATGGCTATGTATTCGGCAAAGCAGCCGGCACAATCCACCCCGATGATTTTTACTGTCTGACAAATGTGCCCCTGAGCGGTGCGGCAAAAACGGCAGTGACCGCAGGTGATATGCCCCTCTGCGGAAACCCGTTGGCCCAGAGAAAGACCTTGAACAGCTTTGCCGATCCCGACAATTTCCCCCACAAATTCATGTCCCATGACGAGAGGGGGCTTGATCCGGTTTTGAGACCAGGCATCCCATTTAAAAATATGCAGATCCGTACCGCAAATACCTGCCTTCCTGACTTTGATCAGCACTTCGTTATCACCGCAAGCCGGTTCCGGAGCTCTACTCACCAAAAGCCCCCTGCCTGCAACATCCTTCCAAACTGCTCTCATCCCGCTTCCTCCCTTGTTTTTTCGATTTCTAATTTGGAAATTAATCTATCTCTATTATCTCACTTGCTCTCTTGCGTGTCAAGAAGTTTTATAGAGTGTGGAGTGTGGTACTTGGAGTGTGGAGTGTGGAGTGTGGAGTGTGGAGTTGTTGAGGTTTTTGCTTTGCAAAAACAGTTATTTAAATTAAAGTTTCGCGAAGCGAAACATCCGCAACTCCACACTCCACACTCCACACTCCACACTTCTCTCTTCACACTCCACACTTTTTAAAAAAACTTGACTAAAGACCCTTTTCTGGATATAATTATCAAATACGACTAGAAAAGGAAGCGCCACTAAAAAAGGGGGAAGGAACAGTGGATTATAGTGAAACTTTGAATCTGCCCCAAACGGATTTCCCAATGCGGGGTAATTTACCTCAGAGGGAGCCGGAAATTTTGGAAAAATGGAATAATATGGATATTTATCGCCTGGTTGGGGAGAAGAACAAGGGCAAACCTCTTTTTATTCTTCATGACGGGCCGCCTTATGCCAATGGGGAACTGCATAACGGCCATGTTCTCAACAAAGGCCTGAAAGACATGGTGATCAAATATAAATCCATGAGCGGTTTCGATGCTCCCTATGTGCCGGGCTGGGATACTCACGGCTTGCCTATTGAGCAAAAAACCATCAAGGATTTAGGGATCAACCGCCATTCGGTCAGCAAGGCGGAATTCCGTCATCGTTGTGCCGGGCATGCCCTCAAATATGTCGAATTGCAAAAGGCTCAGTTCCGGCGCTTGGGTGTGCGCGGGGATTGGGATAACCCCTATATCACTCTGAAACCGCTCTATGAAGCGGTTCAGATCGGTGTTTTTGGTGAGATGGCCAAAAAGGGCTATATTTATAAGGGGTTGAAACCGGTTTATTGGTGCCCCAGCTGCGAAACTGCCCTGGCCGAGGCAGAAATCGAGTATGCACCGCACAAGTCCGCCTCTATTTATGTCAAATTCCCGGTCCGGGAAGGCAAAGGATTACTGCCAAGTGATAGCTGTCTGGTTATTTGGACAACCACCCCCTGGACGATACCGGCTAATCTGGCTATTTGTTTGCATCCGGATTTCACCTATTGCCTGATTGAGAATCAGGGGGAGAAACTATTGCTGGCCAAAGAGCTGATTGGGAATTTTCTGGAAGCTACCGGGCGGCAGCAGGAATACACTGTTTTAGCCGAATATCAAGGCAGTGATCTGGAACTTCTAATCTGTAAACACCCTCTTTTTGAGAGGGATTCGCTTATTATACTGGGCGAACATGTGACATTGGAGGCGGGGACCGGCTGTGTCCATACAGCCCCGGGTCATGGGGCGGATGACTTTATCGTAGGCAAAAAATATGATATACCGGTGCTTTCTCCGGTAGACAGCCAAGGCCGCTTTACCGAAGAAGCCGGGCCTTTTGCCGGACTGGACCTTAATGCCGGTAACAAGGCTGTGACCAAAGCCCTTGAAGAAGCCGGGGCTCTGCTCCATTTCTCTTTGTTTGAGCATCAATACCCGCATTGCTGGCGCTGCAAAAAACCCATTATTTACCGGGCTACGGAGCAATGGTTCACTTCCATCGATCCTTTCCGCCAAAATGCTTTGGATGAAATCGACAAAGTAGAGTGGTTCCCTGCCTGGGGCCGGGAGCGGATCTATAATATGATCAGGGACCGGGGCGATTGGTGCATTTCCCGCCAGCGTACCTGGGGAGTACCTATTCCTATTTTCTATTGTCTGGATTGCGGGGAAACCCTGGTCAATGATGACACTATCAAAAATGTCCAGGATCTGTTCCGAGAACACGGTTCTTCCGTCTGGTTCGAACGGGAAGCAGGAGATCTCTTACCTTTTGGCTTTAGCTGCCCGAAATGCGGCGGCAGCAATTTCAGCAAAGAAACGGATACCATGGACGTTTGGTTTGATTCCGGTTCCAGCCATTTTGTGGTTTTGGATAATTGGCCCAATCACCGCTGGCCTTCCGACCTCTATCTGGAAGGCAGCGATCAGCATCGGGGCTGGTTCAATTCCTCTTTATCCCTGGCTGTAGCAGTAAGAGGTCAGGCTCCTTATCGCCAGGTTCTGACCCACGGTTTTCTGGTGGATGAAAAGGGGCACAAACAGTCCAAGTCTTTGGGCAATACCGTTGATCCTCAGGAAATGATCGACAAAATGGGGGCAGATGTACTGCGGCTTTGGGTTTCTTCTGTGGATTACCGCCATGATGTAGCCAATTCACCCGGGATAATGAAGCAGGTAGGGGAGACTTATCGGAAAATTCGCAATACTTGCCGCTATTTACTGGGTAATCTCTATGATTTTGACCCCCAAAAAGACCAATTGCCCATGGATCAACTTCGCGAGCTGGATCGTTGGGCCTTTTCCCGTTGGAATCGCCTGATCGAAAAAACCCGGGAGGCTTACGAAAGCTATGATTTCTATGTAGTCTATCATGCTATCAATAAGTTTTGCGTTGTGGATTTAAGCGCATTTTACCTGGACGTGGTCAAGGATTGCCTCTATACGGAGGTTCCGGATAGCAAAAAGCGCCGCTCAGTCCAAACCGTTCTTTATCATCTGGCTGATGGTTTGATGCGCCTTTTAGTGCCTATTTTGCCCTTTACCTCAGAAGAAATTTATTCCTATCTACCAAAGGCAGCAGATAGTCCTGTGAGTGTACAGCTATTGGAAATGCCGGAAGTAAACACAAAAGCTTTTGCTGATGATTTGGAAGAAAAATGGAGGAAAATATTAGAAATAAGAGAAATAGTATCAAAGGAACTGGAGGAAGCCCGTCAAGCCAAAAAAATCGGTCACTCATTAGATGCCCTGGTAGAATTAACGGCCCCGGAAGAACACTATTCTTTGTTGGAGAGCCTGAAAGCAGAATTACCGAGCATATTCATAGTTTCGCAGATAAAAATCACAAAAAGCCCGGAACTAACCGCACAAGTAGCCCCGGCGAAAGGTGAAAAATGCCAACGCTGTTGGATCTATAGTGAGGACCTGGGGGAAGATGATGGCCTTTGCCCGAGATGCAGATCTGTTATGGCTAGTAAATAGCTTTGGAAGAGTGGAGTGTGAAGAGTGGAGAGTGGAGTTGAAACAAGTAATAACTCCACTCTCCACTCTTCACACTCCACTCTAAAAAACCAAGGTCGCTAGAAGTCGCGGTTTGGTTATATTTCATCAATATATCCAGATTGCACAATAAAAATACAAGAAGGAGGTTTTTTAAAGTGAACTTTTCCGGTAAACCCAGCGAGGCCCAGTTAGCCCCATTTGTAGGGAAGGATGTTTTGGATATTGCCCAGTTCAGTAAAGAGGATTTGGAAGTTGTTATGCATTTGGCTGCCCATTATGAAGAGGCTTTGACAAATAAAAAGCGCCTCTATGATATGGACGGCAAGATCATGGCTTCTCTCTTTTTTGAGCCCAGTACCCGTACCCGTCTCTCTTTTGAGGCTGCTATGCAGCGCCTGGGCGGCAATGTTATTACCGTGGCTGAGGCGGCGGGCGCTCAGAGTTCTTCTACAGCCAAAGGGGAGACATTGCATGATTCCATCAAGGTCATCAATGATTATGTGGATGTGATCGTTTGCCGCAGTCCTATTAAGGGGGCTCGTTTGGAGGTAGCCAATGCTGCGGATATCCCTGTTATCAACGGAGGCGACGGGGCAGGCCAGCATCCTACCCAGGCTCTTTTGGATATGTACACCATTTTTAAAGAAAAGGGCAGCCCGGATGGCCTGACCGTAGCTTTGATCGGCGATTTGAAAAACGGCCGCACCGTCCATTCCCTGGCAGATGCCCTTTCCCTCTATGATGTGAAAATGATTTTTGCTTCGCCGGAGGAGTTGACCATGCCGGAAGAAATCATTACTTCTTTACGGGGCAAAAACATAGAGGTAGAGGAGGTACATGATCTGGATACTGCTTGCCGCCGGGCGGATGTCCTCTATATGACCCGGATCCAGCGGGAGCGCTTTACCGATCCGGCTGAATATGAGAGGGTTAAGGATTTGTTCATTATGACCGGCCGCCATGTCCGGATTTTTAAGCCGGGAGCCATTGTCCTGCATCCCTTACCAAGGGTCAATGAGATCGAGGTGGAGGTAGATGCCTATCCCGGAGCGGCTTATTTCCGTCAGGCAGCCAACGGCCTGCCGGTACGGATGGCCCTTTTGGCAATGATAACGGGTAATGTAAAATAATCCAGAGGGAGTTGCGAAAACCATTTTGCAGCTCCTTTAATTCTTGTCTTTCCACAAATAAAGCTTTTGGTGTCTAAATTTCATATAATTATGAATTAATTAATTAACTGGCCAATAAGACAAAAAGAAAGTTCTTACTTTTTAAGAACTTTCTTTTTGTAAGAGCGGTTTTTGGAAAAGCGGACACTAAAATGTATGCTGAATCAGCAAAATAATCAAAAAAATCTATAAAAAACAATGAAATACCAAATAAGGCCTGCGAAAGCTATTTGTGCATAGTGCAGGCATTTCCATAAATTTCCAATTGTAAAATTATAAAATAATACGAAATATGTCGAAAAAGCTCGGTAATTTATTCTTGACATGGTATTAATTTGGTTATATTCTATTTATTAACAGTATCCTTTGATTGTTTTTTTGTTCAAAGGCAAGCAAAATGCCTAAATTTGGTAATAATGTTGTTCGTTGGAAAAAATTTAGCAATTTATTTTGTTAATAACAAGGAAATATGCTTAATAATGAAGAACTATACATATTTGAGAGTATTTTCCATTATTTATCTGATTGCTAAATTTGTGAAGAACATACGAGGATACTTTTGAGAGAGATTTATTTTGGAGAAGATGAATTGAGAGAACATCGTGTTGGGAAGAACTGAATGAGTAACTGAAAGGAAATTTTAGCTACTTGCTAAACCTGGCCTAATAACGCAAATCATTACTGAAGCAAATAAGGGATTTATTTGAAATCAGTACTTAGAGCCAGACTATAGGGGGAACAGGTAGCACTGTACAAAGCTTGCCCGCAAATCCATTGAGCATATGCGCCGCTCGATGGTTAAGCGGTTAGTTTTGGTTTGTCTGGTAAATGAAGAATTTAGGCGCAACTAAAATTGAGGATTTTTTAAAAAACTATATGTTTTTGAAAAGGGAGGATATGAAAATGAAAATGAATAAAACAAAAAAACAGCTGGTAACGCTATTTACGATGGTATTTATACTATTGTGTTTAGCTATCGGTTCATCTGCGCTGGAGGGTGTATTAGCTAGTGATAAGGTTGCAGAATTAACCGGTAAGTATTATGATTTGGATGAATTTGATGAAATAGCTATCAAAGATGGCAAAAGAATGGAATATGATGATCCGGAGCAGACACTCCTTAACAAGGATAAGGATGGTAATCTAATCACCAGTGCCTTCATCAATTATAGTAAAAGCGCCAGGGATGGTGAGAATCCGAATGAGTTTGAAATTGAGCTAAAGGTTGAAACTATAGATGACATAAGAAACATACTTGTGTACTACCCTGCCAGCGTTGTGTTGGTATTGGATGTATCGAGCAGTATGGATTTTATGGTAGACACGAACGCTTTGGGTGGAGAAATCAAGCCAGGAGATTCAGGATGGGATATTAGCGGTACGCGTTGGAATGTCATGAAGGAAACTATTAAGGATTTTATCGAAAAACTTTTAAGAAATTCTAATAACCAGGTTTCGATTGTTGTATATGGGGGCTCAACAATAATGGTTTCTCCTAACGGAGCAGGAACTCCCGGTACTATTGAGGATGGTATTGATCATAAAACAATTTGTAACTGGACTAATAATATACTAACGGCAATCAGCAGTTTTGATAAATATGAAATTGTTTCCACAGAATATGAGTCTTACAGGAGTGTTGTGTCTACTAATGCCCTAAGAAGAGATGTATTTGGGGATATGTGGAATGTGTATGGAGCCACTAACTGCCAAGCCGGATTTAGGGGGGCGATTGGTCAATTAAGAGATGGTACCCGGAAAATCGTCAATGATCCGTTTGTTCTTTATTTGTCTGATGGCAAGGCGTCAGGTAGTTATGAGGATCGGCTTGTTCTTACTGAACCTGTGTCCGCAAGGAATGCGATTACGGAGGCTGGAAAGCTCAAAAGCGAGTTTAGCAACTGCACCCTATACACTGTTGGATTAAGTCAAGATGCTATAGGTAGCATAGTTTTGCAGAAAGATCCTGATCCAGCGGTTGGAAACCCATATGTAGATGATTATTTTCCAGCAGAGAACGCGAAGGATTTATCTATCGTATATGAAACTTTATTGAAGGAGATATATGAGCTTTCCCAAGCATGGATGGTAACAGATCCTATGTCAGATTATGTCTCGCTGGATGTTGGCTCAATTGGTGTAAAAGATCCTTATCCAAATTCGTTTTCAGTGAGCGGGGATACCGTTATCTGGGATTTAATTAACTCTGAATTTAAAGTTGAAGATAGAGGTGGCATTACTGTAAGAGTATACACTCTTACATATACCATTAATGTCGCTGATCCTGATAGCCTTGAAGATTATAAGATATACCCTACAAATAAACGAACATCCCTTTCATATGTGTTCTTGGGCAACGATTTAAAACCTATACTCCCACCGCAAATAGATTATTTTCGTATACCTGGCTTTGCAATACTGAAACCAAAGGCGGAGATAGAGAAGGTTGCAAACAAGGATAAGGTGTTTGTTGGTGATGAAATTATTTACACTATTACCTTGAAGAATGATTATGAAGCAACAGATGTTTGGAAGGATGTAAAAATTGTTGATGTAATCCCTGATGGGCTTGATTATATAAGCTGCGATGCAGATTCCGGTAAAGTTGTTAGATCAGGTCAAGAAGTAACTATTAACTGGGGAGATATTGATATTGGCGAAACTGTCGTAATTAATATTACAGTAAAAGTACTCTCTCATCCCTCCGGTGATAGATATCTTAACACGGCAGTTGCATCTAGTGGTAACTATGATGACATAGAAGATAGTGTGGAAGTCTATCCAAAGACCGACGGCAGCATCAGCAAAGTAGCAGACCCGGATGCGGTAAAGGTGCGGGTAGGAGATACTTATAGTTACACATTCACCATAGCTAATTCCGACGAAGCTACCGAAGCCTGGAAAAATGTA
>Ga0082212_10002881_pt1 | contig 24661 bp, 25 predicted proteins | sample TergutNt197P3_FD_71548 | JGI IMG/M metagenome (GOLD analysis project Ga0082212, IMG submission 71548) | Neocapritermes taracua P3 segment gut microbial communities from Petit-Saut dam, French Guiana - Nt197 P3 | ecosystem: Host-associated > Arthropoda: Insects > Digestive system > Gut ... | reverse complement strand
CTTCAGTGATAAAATCGATGGGATTATTGCGATTCGGAACAACCTCGAAATTTTCGTTCAGCATAGCTCCATAAAAATAGATGTAGCAGTCTTTCAATAAAGGGACAACCACTACGGCGGTGTCGTCGTAATCGCCCGACCGTTCCGCGCGGCTTATTTTCGAACTATCTATGCCGCCGAGAAATTCTTCCAACCCCTCACCGTTCGGAAACGCGTTCACTTTCGCCACCGACGCGGCGAATGCTGGCGCGATTAACAAAAAGATCGCGATAACGGCCAGCAGTATGATTTTTCTCATGACAAAAAATTCCTCTTAGTTTAACCCTTCGCAAACACGAGGCCTTGCAGCGCACGGTAAGCAATTTCGTCGAACGGGTTGTACTCTCCATTTACAGATTGGTAAGAAATTTCGCAGTCGGCCCATGCTTCTTCGCCGTTCATCAAAAATCTGCGGGTGTGATACGTATCACCCTTCCACCAGGTTATCCACCAGGAATTTCCTTCGATATCAATATCAAAGTAAACGGCATTGTCTTCCCCTCCGATGGATTTGAGCGCTGAATCATACGATTCCTTAAGCATCCCTTCGTCCATAACGAAACCGCCCGACACTCTGAAATCCGCTTTTCCGTCCTTCGATTGCAGCTTCATTCCGTCCCCGTTGTCCGGCAAAAGGACGACTTCAGTGAAAATTTCGGGAACTCTCACGTTATACCCGAAGCGATTGTTGCCGTAAAAAAGCAATCCTTTATGCTCTTCATTCCATGAAGGGTAAAGGGTTTCCGTATTTCCGGTATTGTCGTCCCTGAGCGTCACTTCGCCTGGTTGATGCGTACTTCCTGTTTTGGACGCCGCGAGTATGGACAAAACCAACAAGATCAAAATCGAAATTTTCTTCATCAATTGTACCTCCCTCTCAATTTCCGGCAACAGTCGTCTTTTTCATTATACCTTAAACTCCCGAGGAAAATAGCGTAGAAAAGTAAAAATGCGGTTATGGAACCGCCAGAACAACCGAGACTTTTCCCGGCCTGATTATGGGGCGCGCCGGACTTCCGCTACGACGTGGGTTTCCGGCTGGCCTTCTCCCCAGGCCAGTAAGGTAAAGAGTGGGGGAATGGCGGTGCGCCGAGCGGCCGGCCGCGAAGTGGAACGGAATTGCGCGGCCTTGTCCGGCTGGCCCTGGAAACGGCCCTGCGGCGGGAAGAACTGGTCAGGCTGACCTGGGGCCAGATAGATTTTCAGCGCCGCACTGTCACTCTTTCGGCCTCTGGGACTAAAAAAAGGTTAGTTCATCCAAAGTGAAGAAATAAAGGAAGGGTAACCGAGTTGCAGGGGCCTCAGGTCCCTTCCGAACACAGAACTCTCTGCCCTTCCTTGCCGCCGACCTTCTCAGGTCAGAGGATTAGTTGGAGGGATCGGTGGCGGGGATTCGTTGCCCGGTTCGGCGGTGGTAGCTGGCGGGGCGGGATTTTCGACGGAAGCCGGCTCACCGAGGTCAAGTACGGGCGGAGCAGGCGGCTGGCGTGTAGCAGGCGGCTGTTGGCCCAAGGTGGCTATATCTATCTCGGTCTTAAGAACGGTCCGGGCTTCGGCCAGCATGCGGCTTAGATACACATAAAATCGTCCGGCCTTCCGGGCCGCTTCCGGCAACTTGTCCGGTCCTAAAACCACAAGGGCCACCAGCCCCACCACCAAGAGCTCGGCGCTACTGAGACCAAACATAGTCAGGTACTGGCTTGACCGGACGACTCGTTTTCAGCCGTTTTTCCTCCGGCAGATATAGCTTCGCCTTCAACTGGCTGGCCCTGCGGCCGAACGGCTTGTCGAAAATTCATCCAACCCTGCCCCAGCCCTTTCCCCAGTTCAGGTAGTCTGCGCCCGCCGAAAATGACCAGCACCAGAACCGCGATTATGACTAATTCCCAAATGCCAAAACGTCCCATATCGGTTCCTCCTTAAAATAAGGTTATTTTTATAATTTTTTTATTATATATGCAATTCCGTTGCACTGTCAACACCCGAGCTGCGGAGTGTAGGTATCAAGTAGAATGTCCTAAGTAAGAAGAAGATGAGATTTGAAGAAGCGTATAACCGGACAATTCATTTGTTTTAAGTGTGGGCTCTTTAACTTGTTGACAACACTCCCTCCCCGGAACCAGGTGGAAAATATGCTTGACTTATTTGAAAAAAATTAAGTATACTTTCGAGCCTTACGGGCAAAAATATGTGGAGGATGCCGGGGGGCGGCCTATACCGGGACGAGAAGGCTGATTGGTCGGAGGTCTCGGGTCGACGAGGCGCTGGAGGGCAAAATGTTTATTCTTAAATTTTACTTTCAAGGTGTAAGGTGAATCGCATGGCTGTACTAGATACCTGGAAAGGTTCCGGCAAACCTGAAGGCGTAAGGGCCTTTATGGGCTGGGACGGAGTTTGGATTTCAGATGAAGGCATCGATGGGCTGGACATGCTGCGGGCCTATATGACCAAAGCGGCCTCCGAATCCTGCGGCCAGTGTTTTCCTTGCCGTAACGGGCTTAAAAAAATCAGCGCCATTCTGGAGCGGCTTTGCCAGGGCGAGGATTATCCAAAGGCTGCCGGGCGTCTGGAAGAACTGGCCAGGATGGTTGCCGGCAGCGCCCGCTGCGACCTGGGGCAGACCGCGCCCCAGCCGCTGTTGGATATCCTGGCGGCCAAACCCGAACTGCTAAAAGCCAGGCGCACCGAGGCTGGAAACTATGTCGGCGCCGTGACCGCCCCGTGCGTGAACGCCTGCCCCAGTCATCTCAATATTCCGGGCTACCTGGAGAAGATACGTTTTCGCCAGTTCGACCAGGCCTTGGACCGGGTGATGAGCGCTTGCCCGTTGCCCGGAACCATCGGGCGGGTCTGCGTCCGTCCCTGCGAAAGCGCCTGCAAGCGCGGGCTGGTGGACGCCCCTCTGGCCATCAAGCATCTGAAACGCTTTCTGGCGGATGAAGATATCGCCAAACGTCCCCGGCTGACCCATAAGAAAGCTCCCCTCGACACGAAAAAGGTGGCGGTGGTCGGAGCCGGCCCGGCCGGTTTGTCCTGCGCCTACTACCTGGCCAAACGCGGATTCGGGGTGACCATTTTCGAAGCCCAGGAAGCGCCGGGCGGTATGGCCAAATACGGCATTCCCGATTACCGTCTGCCGGCCCCGATCATGGCCCGCGATGCCGAAGTGGTGGAGGCCGAGGGCGTGGAGATAAAATACGGCGTGAACATCGGCCGGGACCTGACTCTGAAAGACCTGGAAATGCGGGGTTTCGAGGCGGTCTTCCTGGGCCCAGGCGCCCCCGGCTTTTCCAAAATGAACGCTGAAGGCGAAGACGAGGGCTATGAAGGTTTCATTCCCGGCGTCCGGTTTCTGGCCGAAGCGGCCAGGGGCCGGAAGGTGGTTTCCGGGGAAAGGGTGGCCGTCATCGGCGGCGGCAATGTGGCCATGGACTGCGTGCGGACCGCCCTGCGGCAGGGCTTTAAGGATGTCCAACTGCTCTATCGCCGAACTTTGAAGGAAATGCCGGCCGACCACCAGGAGATTGAAGAAGCCCAGGAAGAGGGCGTCGTCTTCAATTATCTGGTGGCTCCAGTAAAAATTTTATCCGAAAACCATAAGGTCACCGGGCTTCTATGCCAAAAGATGGAACTGGGCGAACCGGACGCCTCCGGGCGCCGTAGCCCGGTGCCGGTCAAAGACGGAGAATTTGTCCTGCCCTGCGACGTGGTCATTCCGGCCATAGGCCAGGCTGTGGAAGTGGAATTGATGCTGAAGGGACGGGACGGCGGCCTAGACAAATGGAAAAATTTGGCCGCCGATGCCATAACCGGCCAGGTGGGCGGCCTGGAAGGAATTTTCGGCGGTGGCGATTGCGCCACCGGCCCCAGCACCCTTATTGCGGCCTTGGCCGCCGGCAAGAGAGCCGCCGCCCATATAGCTGTTTATCTTGAAGGCCGAGCCGAAGGGGCGACCGACGAGGAAAAGCTGGAAGTGCTGATCGGCAAAATCGGCGTTCTGGACCAAACAAAAACCAAGTTATACCAAGGATTTACTAAAAAAATGCCCATGCCGATCCTGGACCCCCACGAACGGATCAAAAGTTTTCAGGAAGTTGAGACCGGGGTCAAAATGCCTCAGGCCGTGCGGGAAGCCGAGCGTTGCCTGCGCTGCTTCCGGGTGGCCCTGGCCGCCTTCTGAAAGCCGGAGCCAGGTCAAAAAATCGGATGGTATAGATATATATAGACAAACACCTGCCGTATTGAGGCGTACCGGATCGGGGAAGACTTCTTTCCTCCCGGTATCAATTTGGATTAAGGAGCGGTTATGCCCGTTTTGACGATCAATGGACAAGCGGTTCAATTTGAACCAGGTCAAACCATTTTGGCCGCGGCGACCGCGGCCGGAATAAAGATCCCCACCCTCTGCTGGCTGCCGAAAACCGGCCACAACAACATCTGCCGCCTCTGTTCGGTGGCCGTCAAGGGCGCGGACACCCTTTTGGCCGCCTGCGCCACCCCGGCCAATGAAGGCATGACGGTGGAGACGGATACGCCCGAAGTCAGGGCCGTCCGCCAGGAAATACTAAATTTGCTCATTGCCGAGGGCCGGCACGACTGTTACCTGCGCAAACTGCCGGAAAACATGTGGCCCGCTTATCAAAAAGCGGCCATGGACCGCCTTCACCGCGAACATCCTTGTCCCGGGGACGGCGTTTGCCGTTTGCAGGAGCTGACCGTGGAATATGGGGTACACGTCAAAGACCTGGAACCGGAAGGGAATGGGGAATATCCCCTGGACAACTTCCACCCCATGATCACCCGCGATTTTTCCAAATGCGTTCAGTGCGGACGCTGCGCCTCTGTTTGCACCAACATTCAGGTCAACGACGCCATTCCCCCTCAGTTCGGTCGCCGGGCGGAAAAAGCGCACTGGTTCCCGGCTGTGGATTATGACAACTGCACCCACTGCGGCGAATGTCTGCAGGTGTGCCCCACCGGGGCCCTGTCGGCCAAAAAGGCCTGGGGGCTGGTGGCCAGGGATGACAAGCTGGAAAAAGTGCGCACGACCTGTCCTTATTGCGGGGTGGGCTGCCAGCAGGAACTGGTGGTCAAGGACGGACGCATAGTTTACGTCAACGGCGTGGAAGAGGCCGAACCCAACCGCGGCTCGCTCTGCGTCAAGGGGCGTTTCGGTTATGATTTCATCCATAGCCCGGAACGTTTGACCGACCCTTTGATCCGCCAGGCCGACGGCAGCTTCAAAAAAGCCTCCTGGGACGAAGCCCTGGATCTAATAGCCGAAAAATTCGGGCAGGCCATCAAGACCCAGGGCCCCGGTTCCGTGGCCGGCGTTTCCTGCGCCCGCAGCATCAACGAAGACAGCTATCAGATGCAAAAACTCTTCCGCGCGGTGTTCAAGACCAATAATATTGACCACTGCGCCCGTACCTGACACGCTCCTACTGTGGCGGGTCTCGCCACAACGTTCGGTTCCGGAGCCATGACCAACAGCTTTGCTCATCTGGAGCAGGCTAAAATGATATTCCTCATCGGTTCAAACACGACCGAAGCCCACCCGGTGGCTGGCTCAATGATAAAAAGAGCCGTCCGCAACGGCTGCCGCCTTATTGTGGCCGATCCCCGGCGATTCAGCCTCGCCAGGCACGCCGAGCGCCACCTGCCTTTGAAGGTCGGCTCGGATGTCGCGCTTTTGAACTCCCTGATGCGGGTGCTTATCACCGAGAATTTATACGACCGGGATTATGTCGCCAAAAACACCGAAGACTTTGAAGCGCTTCGGGAAACGGTGATGGAATATACCCCGGAAAAAGCCGAGAGCATCTGCGGAATTCCGGCGAAAGAGATCGTCGCCACCGCCCGCGACCTGGCCTCGGTCAAACCGGTCATGCTGATTTATACCCTGGGCATAACGGAGCACACCTGCGGGGTCAACAACGTCATGTCCTGCGCCAACCTCCAGATGCTTTTGGGCAACGTGGGCTTCCCCCTCGGAGGGGTCAACCCCCTGCGGGGTCAGAACAATGTTCAAGGGGCCTGCGACATGGGGGCTCTGCCCAATGTCTACACTAGCTATCAGCAGGTGACCAACCCTGAAGTCAAGGCCAAGTTTGAAAAATTCTGGGGAGTCGACGGCCTGGACGACAAGATCGGCCTGATGATGCCGGCCATGATGGACGGCTTGAAAAGCAAGGCTATCCGTTGTTTCTACATCTTCGGCGAAAACCTGGCCAACACCGAGCCTGATATCCACCATGTGGAAAGCTGCCTGGAGGCGGCCGAATTCCTGGTGGTGCAGGATATCTTCCACAACGAGACAACCAAGTTCGCCCATGTCATCCTGCCGACGGCCGCCTGGAGCGAAAACGACGGCACTTATGCCAATAGTGAACGCCGCATAAATCGCATCCGCACGGCCAGCCCGGCCCCTGGCCAGTCCAAGCCCAGTTGGTGGGTTTTCAAGCAACTGGCCGCACGGTTCGGGCAAAACTGGGCCTCTGATTCCGCCCAGGAGCTTTGGGACAATGAAATCTCGGTCCTCTCGCCCAACCTATTCGGCATAAAATATGCCCGCATTGAAGGCGATGGCCTGCAGTGGCCCTGTCCCAGCGAAGACCACCCCGGTACCCGCGTTATGCATATTGAAGGCAAATTCACCCGGGGCAAGGGGCTGTTCAAGCCTTCCAAGTGGACTCCGCCGGCGGAAGTGGCCGATGAGGAATATCCGCTGGTCCTGAGTACTGGCCGTCGTCTATATCACTATCACACCAGGACCCAGACCGGGCGTTGCGCCGGCCTCAATGAACTGCTGGGCCGGGAAACCGCCGACATCTCCATTGAAGACGCCGAAGCTCTCGGCATCCGCAATGGGGAGTTGATACGCGTTTCCTCCCGCCGAGGCTCGGTCAAAGTGACGGCCAAAGTCACTGACGAGATACAAAAGGGCATGGTTTGGATGGCCTTCCACTTCCGGGAAAACAACGCCAACTGGCTGACCAACCCGGTTTTTGACCCGATCAGCAAAACAGCGGAATACAAGGCCTGCGCCGTCAAAATTGAGAAATTGCCGGTGCACGAGGCGACCGAAGGCTTCCCAGCCTGATGGCCAACCCTGGAATCAGCCTCGGCTGATTCCGTCCTCAAAGCCAGGCGGTCCGGAAAGATACGGGCCGCCTGGTTTTTTTACTCAGGCTGGCGGTCAGCCAGGTCCATAAGGCAGAAGCCGGCCCGGCGCGCCTCGTCTACGGTGTTGAGGTTGGAAAAAAGGCCGGGGACGGCCCCGGCTTCGCCTGGGGCGGAGCAATCCAAAAAAACCGTCTTCATCCGGTCCAGGTTTTCCCGCACGGCCGAACGGCCTTCGTCCAGCCCCCGGGCCAGGACCGGGGCGGCGCCCGGGCCGTAAAAAGCGTAAAGGGGCTCCAGGCGGCCACCGTGGCGCGGTAGGGCGGCCAGAGCCCCGGGCGCCTCCATAAGCTCTTTCAGCCGTTCTACGGTTTTCCAGTCAATGACCGGCATATCGCAAGCCAGGACAAAGACCGACCGCTCCGGCCAAAAGGTCAAAGCTGTCAGAATGGCCCCCACGGGGCCGGCTCCAGGACGCAGATCCTCCACTTGAGTGAAAGGCCGAAGATCGCCGAACGGGGCCAGCTTGCGCCGGTCGTCTGTCACCAGGATGACCTCGCCGAAACGCCCGGCCAGTTCCCCGGCCAGGACTGACAAAAGCCTTTGCCCGGTCCCGTTCACCAGGTAAAGGGCCTTATCCGCGCCCATGCGCTGGCTACGGCCGCCGCAAAAGACGGCCGCGCCGCAAGGCTTAAGATCAACGACCATGACCCTCCGCTCCGGCCGGGCCGACCGGCCCGGTTCTTTATTATCCAAAGCAAAACCCAAAAAGTCACCTGTCAACCAAGAGAGTTGACGAGCTGAAGAATCATTTTATTTATTTTATTAAATAAAATCAACTGACTTGACTTTTCACTGGCCCTGCGGCAATCTCAAGCGTAAAATGACATAGCGCTTTACGGGAATGAGAAAGGGAAATTATGGAAAACGTGCGGGGAATGGAAAACAGTTGGGTAACGCGGCGGATCACAAGGATCAACGCCAACGGACGCCAGGTCGTTGACGATCGGCTACTCAGGGAAGAGACATATTCCATATTCAGGGGGGAAGAAAAGGTTGTCGCTTTGAACTGCCTGCCTTTGTTTCTGGAACAATTGGCTGTCGGGCACCTGTTTTCCCGGGATATGCTACGAAACAGGGACGACATAGCCCGGATCAAGGCGGACCCGGTTTCGTGCGCCGTCCAGGTTGATTTGAAGCCGCATCCAATGGAAAAACAGACGGCCCCCGACCCCGGCGAAGAGATCAGCTTGACGGTGGAGGATATTCACCGCCTGCAAGATAGCTTTAACGAGCGTTGCGACTTGTTCCGTAAAACCGGGGCCGCCCACAGTTGCGCCTTGGCGGAGCCGGGCGGGATCACGGTATTTATGGAGGATGCGGCTCGCCATAACGCCCTGGACAAGGTGATCGGGGAGATGATCCTTACCGGCATACCCCCGGCGGGCAAAGCACTCATTTTCAGCGGCCGCCTGGCCCTTGACATGCTGGAGAAAGCGAGCCGCTGCGAAGTTAAACTGCTCATCGCGCCTGGCGCTCCTTCATCGTCAGCGGTGGAATATGCCGAGCGGGGCGGGCTGACTTTGTTGGGCTTTGTCCGGCGAGATAACGTGAACATCTATACTCATCCTCACCGGGTGTCATATTCCGAAATCTGACGCTGGCGGCGATCCCAAGGCCATTAAAAGCCGCTTCTCTAGCCGGAAATCATTTTCCCGGTATTGGAAGAATAACAACCAGGAAGTGAGCCAAGCTCTTTTCTCAGGCCCGATGACTGCAATACATCCAGGAGCGCCGTAATTCCTGGATGTTCACCCAAGTCTGACGGTATGACCAAATCACAGCGGGTCACGCCTAGTGGAACGAAGTCCAACCCGAAAGATTCCGCGACAATACGCAAGCCCAAGGCCGCATCGGCGGTTCCGACGGCCACCCGGATCGCCCCTTCATTGTGGGAACGGACTTCGTCCGTGTAACCCCTTACCTCTGAGATGGGCAGGCCATGTTGCAACAGTTGCTTATCCAACAGCTTTTTCAGCGCGGCCCCCTCCTCGCGGTTCACCAGGCGGGTCCGGCCATTGGCGATATCCTCAACGGTGCGGATGCGCAAAGGGTTTCCCGGCGCGACCATAAAGCCTTCCTCCTGCCCGGAAAAGCCGATCACCAGGCAGTCCTGGCCCGACAACAGGGACCGGACAGCCTCGCTATTGCCGTCCGAAGGACCGAAACTATGGTAGTGGGTCCCCGCAACATGGGCGTTGCCCTCTTTCAGGGCGAGCAAAGCCTGGCGGCTTGAGGCAAAAACTGTATGGACGCGAATTCCAGGGGCGGTGCGGGCCATAAGGCTGCTCAACAGGCTTAAAGCCGGGTCGCAGCCCAATATCAGAACCGTCTTGGCCAACTGAGCGTGGGGGATATGGCAATCAATGGTCTTATCCGCCAGCAGAAAACCATCGGGAGCCTCTAGCTTGAAAGGCCGGGCGTGAGCCTTGGGTAAAGGAACCCCGACCAGCTTTTCCCGCACGCGCGCCAGAGACAGTCTCGCCGTCACGCTAGACTCGTTTAAGAGTTGGATGCTTCCAAGCTCCGCTGGAACTTCTTCTATTATAAAAAGCATTTCCACCGTGCAGCCGAAAAAGCGGGCCAGCCGGAGAGCCACGGCGGTATTGGGCAGGTAACGCCCTGATTCCATATCATAAATCGCCTGCCGCCCGACCCCGACTAATTGCCCCAATTCTTCCTGGGACAGGCCTTTCCGCTGACGATATGTCTTTAATTCGCATCGTATGGTTTCGTTTTTGCCGGCCATAAAGCCTCCTCCTCCTTGACAATATTTATCACAAGGTTTAAAGTCTGGCAATGACGTTTTTATACGTCTATACATATTTATACACGTCAAGATTTGCATTCTGGAGGACTTATGCCCCGCTTACTTAAAGCCCTGGCCCTGGCGGTCGGTTTGTTTCTGGGAGCTTTTCAGGCCCAAATGGCCGCGGCGGACATAACAGCATTTGGAGCCGCTTCAACGACAGACGGCCTCACCGAAATCGCCAAACTCTATGAAGCCGGAGGAAACGGCCAAGTGACGCTTTCCTTCGCCTCATCATCGACTCTGGCCAAGCAGATAGAAAACGGCGCCCCGGCCGATGTATTCATTTCAGCCAACGCGGAGTGGATGGATTACCTTGAGGAGAAAAATTTACTGGAACCCGGGAGCCGGTCGGACCTTTTGGGTAACAGGATCGTTTTTATCGTTCCCGCGTCAAGCCCTGTGCAATCGTTGACCGTCTCGCCCCAGCTTGACCTGGCGGCCATCCTTGGCCAGGACGGCCTTTTGTCAGTAGGCGACCCGGCTCACGTGCCGGTGGGCAAATACGCCAAGGAAGCCTTGGAGAACCTGAAGTTATGGCCCCAGGTGGAAAACAGAATAGCCGCCGCCAAAGATGTCCGGGCCGGGCTGGTCTTGGTCGAACGAGCGGAATCCCCCTTGGGCATCGTGTATGCCAGTGACGCCGTCATCTCGGAGAAAATACGCGTGGTGGGCGCGTTTCCCACGGACAGCCACACTAATATTGACTATCCGGTGGCGGCCCTGAAAACGGCCAATACCGCCGCCTCCCTGGATTTCATCAAGTTTTTGAGCACTCCGGAGGCTGGGAAGATTTGGGCCAAATACGGATTTGAGGTCAAATAGTTGCTTTCACCTTTAACCCCAATGGAAATTAACGCGCTTCTGCTCAGCCTCAAAGTCGCTTTTTGGGCGGTCTTGTGCGGCCTGCCTTTTGGAGTGATGCTGGCCTGGGTTCTTTCCCGTTTGCAGTTCCCCGGCAAAAGCCTCTTGGATGCTCTCCTGCACCTGCCTTTGGTGCTCCCGCCGGTCGTCATAGGCTACCTTTTGTTGGTGGCCTTGGGGCGTAATGGGGTCATAGGGAAAATACTGTATGGACACTTTGGAATAAGCATTGCCTTTACCTGGAAAGGAGCCGTGGCGGCTTCGGTGGTCATGGCCTTTCCTCTTCTGGTGCGGGCGGTGCGGCTTTCCATGGACGCCGTGGATACCAGGCTGGAAATGGCCGCCCGCACCCTGGGGGCCTCTCCCTGGCGCGTTTTTTTCACGGTCACCCTGCCCTTGTCAATACCAGGCATCGTCGTGGGCATGGTGCTGGCCTTTGCCCGTAGTTTGGGGGAATTCGGCGCGACCATCACCTTTGTCTCCAATATTCCCGGTCAAACGCAAACCCTGCCTCTGGCTCTCTACACCATGACCCAGGTTCCGAAAGGGGAAGACGCGGCCATGCGCTTGTGTTTCATAGCCGTCGTCATTGCCCTCCTGGCCCTGGTCGGGGCCAATTGGCTGGAAAAACGCTTTGCGCGGCATTTTGAAGGCTAGGCTATGGATGTCAAATTACAACGCCGACAGGGAACTTGCCATATAGTTGTGGCCTTCCAAAGCGATGAAAAAGGCATAACCGCCCTGTTCGGACCGTCCGGGGCCGGCAAAAGTTCCATAATCAATATGGTGGCCGGGCTGCAAAGCCCTGACCGCGGAAGTATCTTCATCCGCGGGCGTTGCCTGTTTGATTCCGCCCGCGGCGTCAACCTGCCCCCTGAAAAAAGAAATGTCGGTTACGTGTTCCAGGAAGGTCTGTTGTTCCCGCATTTATCCGTCAAGGGAAACCTGCTTTATGGGCGGCGCCGTGACCGGCCCGGCCGGGACAACGTTGATTTTGACCAGGTGGTGAATCTGCTGGGCCTGGAAAATCTCCTGTCCAGAAAGACCAAAGCCTTGTCCGGCGGGGAAAAACAACGGGTGGCCTTTGGCCGGGCTGTTCTTTCCAATCCGGACATCCTGCTTATGGATGAACCTCTGGCTTCTTTGGATGAGGCCCGAAAAGAGGAAATGTTGCCTTTCATCAAGGATTTAAATACCCGCTTCGGCATCCCTGTTTTGTATGTAAGTCATTGCCTTGAGGAAATACTTAAACTGACCGGCAATATCATCAGATTGGCCAACGGCGCGGTTATTTAGGCCTTGCGGGTTGGAATAATCAAAACAGGCTCTTAAGCTTGCCGGAACCCGCCTCACGCCGGCGCACATTCTTTCGATTCCCCTTTCAGGACTTCCAGACCGTGTCCGAGGCTGCCCAGAAGGCAAGACAGGTTTTCCTCCACCGCCTTCGGGCTACCCGGCAGATTGACGATCAGGGTTTCGCCACGAAGGCCCGCCACGGCGCGGCTGAGCATGGCTCGGGGGGTCGTTTTCAGGCTGTGAAACAGCATGGCCATGACAATGCCGCCAGCCTGACGCTCAATCACCCGGAGCGTCGCCTCAGGTGTGCGGTCCCGGAGGGAAAAGCCGGTTCCTCCCGTGGTGATGATCAGGTCGGCCAAGCCTTTGTCGCACATGGCGCTTAAGGTCTCCGCCAGTTGGTCTTCATCATCCGGCAGGACGCGATACGTCGTAACGGCATATCCGTTCTCCTCAAGTATGCGTTTCGCCGCTTCCCCGCTTTTGTCCTCTCTTAAGCCAGCGGCGCACTGGTCGCTGACGGTGATGACGGCGGCCTTCAGCATGGCGTCTCCCCTTTCCGCAACGCCGGCTCCACCGCCAGGCCGTCTCCCACGCGCACCAGGCCACCGCGGAGAACGCGCGCGAACACGCCCTCCCGGGGCATGATGCAGTCTCCCATCCGTTGATATATCTGGCAAGGTGAATGACATTCCTTGCCGATAATGGTCATTTCCAGGAGCGCCTCTCCACATTTCAGGAGGGTCCCCACCGGCAGATTTTTTAAATCCAGGCCTTCCACGACCAGGTTTTCGCCGAAGTCTCCGTCCTCGACCTCGGCGCCTTTTTTTCGAAACGCCTGTATCTTGTCGTGGGATAAAAGGCTCACTTGGCGAGGCCCGAGCCCCGCGTGAGCGTCTCCTTCCAGGCCGTGGTCTTCCACCAGGAGCGCGGCCCCTATGTTTTTCTTGGGCGTTCCCTTTTGCCCGCTTAAGCAGACAGCCATAATCTTTCCCATGCTTATCCCCCTATCCACGACATAAGACCGGCCTCTTCCTCGTATTCGCCGGGAGACCCATGAAACCGGTGCCCCGAGGGCTTTTCCAGGATAGCGCGTTTAATCAACCCGACCAGTTCATCCTCCGGGACTTCCTGCTGGTAAAGGGGCTGTAAATCCAGCCCGCTCTGGAAATGAAGGCAGGTCTTGAGATAGCCCCCCGAAGTCACCCGTACCCGATTGCAACGTTCGCAAAACCGGTGGCTCAACGCGCTTATGAACCCGATTTTTCCCCGGAACCCGGGCAGGTTGTAATAGACCGCGGGGCCGTTACCGAAGCGGCCGGGACAGGGCGTCATAGGCCCGAACCGCTCCGCCAGCCGGGCCGCTATTATATCCTGCGGGACAGGCGTATATTGCTTTCCGAGACCCACCGGCATCACCTCGATGAACCGGACGGCGATATCCGTTTCCCGGGCCAGCCGGGCTACGCCCTCAAGTTCCCCGGCATTTAGTTCCGTGATGGCCACGCAGTTTATCTTTAGATTTGTAAATCCCCTGTCCAGCGCGGCCTGAATTCCCGCGAGGGCGTCCTTCAGCCGGTCGGCGCGGGTCACCGCCTTATAGACCGCGGCATCATGGCTGTTGAGGTTGATGTTCAGGCTGTCGATTTCGCCCGGGCTCAGTTCCTTGAGCAGCTTGGGCAGAAGAATGCCGTTGGTGGTCAACGTGACGTTGGCAATGCCTTCAAGCTGCTTGACGGCCCGCAGAATATCCGCGATATCCTCGCGCGCGAGAGGTTCACCGCCCGTGATCTTCAGCTTGCGGATGCCCAGCGCGGCCAGCGCCGCGCACGTCCGCATGATCTGCCCGAAGGTCTGTTCCTCGGAAGCGTCTTCCCCGTTTTCCGGCCGGCAGTAAACGCAGCGAAGGTTGCAGCGATCCGTCACCGAAATCCGAGCGTAGTCGATAAGCCGTCCATACTGGTCGATCATTTTTCAGTTGTCTTTCTAATATGACTTTCCACCAGATCGCCCAGCCGCGTTATGTCGTCCGGGTGGCAGACCGGCACGCCGCCCAGGTGAATCGGCAGGTCGGTGGCCAGGGCGAGCAGCGTTTCCGGGGCGCAGACGGGCGCGGTCGACACCGCTTGGCGCACCACTTCTATTTTAGGGTGGCCGGAGCGCTTGAAGCCTTCCAGGAATATTAGATCAGAGCCGCCAAGATGCCTGGCCAGTTCCGTTTCATCCACGCCGCCCCCCACCCGCACCAGCATGGACTTCGCCTCGGAAAAAATTCCAACACCCGCAGCGCCGGCCGCCATAAGGCGGTGGGTATCCGTCCCTTCCACATCCGGGCTGAAATCGTGCCCGTCATGCTTGATGACCCCGCAACTAAATCCCCGTTCCGAAAGGTGGGAGATCAACTTTTCGATCAGCGTGGTCTTGCCGGAATTTTTAACCCCGCTCACCGCCAGGACGGCGGGGCCGGGGGCCCTGCCCGCGGATCGACCGGCTGGTCCGGCCGTGAAATGGCCGCTCCGGCCACCGGCCTTCTTCAGGAGGCGCACCCCGCCAATCTCCATGGTTTTGTCCATGGACTTGCACATATCGTATATGGTCAAGAGCCCGACGCTGACGCCGGTCAGGGCTTCCATTTCCACGCCGGTCCTGCCGCTGACTTTCACCGCGCAGGTCAGATGTATCAGGCGGCCGGGCCGGTCGATTTCGAATTCGACGGCGCAGTTGTCGATGTTCAACGGGTGGCACAGAGGGATCAGCCCGGCCGTTCGCTTCACCGCCATGATGGCCGCCACCCGGGCGACACCGAGGACGTCTCCTTTGGCGGTCGTCCTCTTTTCCACCGCCTCCAGCACCTCGGCGCTCACCGCGATGGAACCGCGGGCCACGGCCGAACGCCGGGTGACGTCTTTCTCTCCCACGTCCACCATCACGGCGTTTCCTTCAGCGTCAAAATGGGTGAACCCGTCCATACCGCCTCTCTCCTAGTCCAGCCGCGCCAAGCGCACTACGTCCCCCGCCTTTAAGGAGCCCGTGCCGGCCGGTATATCAACCAGGCAATTGCAGCCCCGGAGATTTCCCAGCACTCCAGAGGAATGCGGCCCGTCAGCCAGGCGCACCCGACCGCGGCTTTCTGTCCCGCGAATGAAGCGCCGGCCGGGACTGGGCGTTGGAAAGCCGTTTTCCAGAACGCCGTTTTCATATTGGAGTTCCAGCGCACCATTCCGGGCCAGGATTGCCAGCGCCGGCCGGGCCAGAAGTTCCATAGTGGCCAAGGCGGCAAAGGGGTTCCCGGAAAGGCTGAGAACCGGTAGCCGGCCGTATAGCGAAAACATGGCCGGGGTTCCGGGCTTCAGGTTCAAACCGTGGAAGAGAACTTTGGCGCCGAGATTTCCCAGAGCCTCCGGCACCAGGTCCCTGGACCCCACCGACACCCCGCCCGTGGTTATAACCAGGTCCATTTTCTCCGATGCGTCCGAAATCCTCTCGGCAATGGCCTGTCCATCGTCTTCGCAGGGATCAGCCAAAACAGCCTCCGCGCCGAGTTCCTCCAGGCGGGCGGAAAGCAGCGCGTGGTTGCTGCTGTAAATCTTTCCCGGCGGCGGCTCCCCGAGTTCCGGCAGCCACAACTCGTCCCCGGTTACCAAAAGCAACACCCGCGGCCTTCGGTAAACCCGTATCGAAGAAATGCCCGCCCCGGCCAAGAGGCCCGCATGAACATAATTGAGGCGTTCTCCGGCCCTGACCAGAAGCCCTCCGCGGGCGATGTCCTCCCCCTGGCGGCAGATACTCTCAAACGGGGAGAGCTCTTTGAAGATGCGCACCCGCCATCGGCCCTCGTCCGTTTCCTCCTGCCGGATGACGCAATCCGCCCCTTTCGGGATGGGCGCGCCGGTCATCAGCCGGGCGGCGGTTCCGGGGGTCACGCTTTTTTGCGGCCATTGCCCCGCATATATTTCTTCAATGACCTCCAATTCAATCGGTGAGTCGTTTGATGCCCCTGTGCTGTCCAAGGCCCGAAAGGCGTATCCGTCCAAGGGCGAACGGGGAAAGGGGGGAATATCCAAGGCGGCCTTGGCGTCTTCGGCGCAGATGCGCCCATAAAGCCGACCGATGTCCAGGACTTCCGTTTCCCCGCCGGAGTCGACCTGGGCGCGGATGATCTCCGTTGCCTGTTCCAGTTCGATACCCACGGTCAGTTCCCCTGGCCGAAGGAACAGGCGGGATAGCGGCACTCTTCGCATTCCAGGCAAAGACCGCCGTGACCCAGGGCCGAAAAATCATTGGCCGTCATGACCACTCCGGCGGCCACGCGGGGCAGAACCAGGTCGAAAATGGTGCGCCTCGCATACATCACGCAGCCGGGCAGGCCCATTACGGGCGTCCCGTCCTCAAAATAGGCCAGCATGAACATGGCCCCCGGCAGGACCGGCGTGCCGTGGCAAACCGGCTTGGCACCGCTAGTCGCTATGGCTCCTGGCGTCCGATCGTCCGGGTCGACGCTCATTCCGCCGGTACACAGGATAAAATCCGCGCCCGCCTCCCGGCACCGCAGGATCGCCCGCGAGATATTGGCTTTGTTGTCATCAACCATTTCATGCCTTAGGACAGTGATCCCGAAATGGGCGAGCTTTTCCACAACTACCGGCGTAAAGGTATCTTGGACCAGGCCATCGGTGATTTCACGGCCTGTGGTGACTATGCCCGCCCGAAGGGGTCGGTAAGGCCGAAGTTCCAAAAGTGGCGTTTCGCCCGCCAGCTTCCTGACCTGGTCCATCTTCTCTTGGGCGATGACCAGCGGAATCACCCGGACCCCCGCCAGCTTCTCTCCCCTGACGACCGGCGTATTGGTGTGCCTGGTGGCGATACAGATCTCCCCGAGGGAATTGATGGCCAACAGCCTTTTCGCATCTACGCGGAAAAGACCGTCCGTCAGCGCGGTCAGTTCTATTTTCCCCTCTTTTACGGGAGTCGGCGCCATGGCCGTATTCTGGCAGACGGCGCGCAAGACGTCCGCCGCGTCATCCTCGTGTAGCATTCCCGCTTGCTTTTCCCAAACATAGAGCTGGAACTTCCCCAGTTTGTGCAACGCTTCAATGTCCTCTTCCCGAACGACATGCCCCTTGCGGAAGGCGACGCCTTTTTCCTTATCCTTGACGATCCGGGTCAGGTCGTGGCAGAGCACATGACCCACAGCGTCTTTGGTTGCGATTTGCTTCATGGTTTCCCGTTGCCCTTCAGTTAGGGCTGGTGTTTTGTCAGTGATCAAGCTCAAAAAAAGCCGTGTCCAAAACCTTTTGCGGGAATTAGGACACGGCACGGCCATGATCCGAAGAAACAGTCTCCAGCGGTCATCCGGCGCTGTTTTTCATTCCTTTTCAAAAGGGAGGGCCAGGGGGTTTCCCCCATAGCCTCGTGAACCGGGGGCGAATCGCCCTTTGGTTCAGGCGCAATGCCATAGACATTGTGTCCTTAGGCATTTTTGCTCGGAATGATTTTTAATTTTTATGGACTTCCCCTCTATAATCAATAGGTTCCGGCATTTTTTATGCACGGTGTGTATATTTTACACCGCTTCAAGCTTGCCTGTCAAGGTTCCGGCCCCGCGCCTCTGGACCAGGTCCTGGCCGGCGGTAACCGGATGGATTTCTTTCTTGCCATATTTCGCAACGCCGGCGCTCTGGTTTACAGGCCGAGGCGCAGGGCCGCGCCGCGTTTGGCGCAGGCGCTGACGCATTCCGCGCACTGCAAACATTCACCCCTGGGAGGGCCTTTGGCCTGGCGGGCCGTAAGACCAAAGGAACAGACACATTGGCAGGGCTGGTCGTCCCTCGGGCAGACACAACGCCTGGGTGTCCACTTGACGCCGAAGCCTCGGCCTTGAGGCAGGCAGCGGGCCGCCAGGGTCAGGCAAACGGATTGCGGACACAGAAAGCGGCACCAGAAACGGCTACCGACAACTCCTTCCAAAAGGATCAGGGCGGGAAACAAGAGCGCCCCGAGCGGCAGGGTGCCGGAAAAGAGCGCCAACTGCCAGGCCCGAGAATACCAGCCTGGCATGGAGAGCTGGTTCAGCCAGGGCTCGGGCAGAAACAGGAACACGGCTATAAGGCCGATGCCGGCGACTGTGCCTTTGGGCACCAAAGGGTGGATGGTCCCGCTCCTGGTCAAGGGGCCCGTTTTTTTAGGCAACCTTCTCGGGACGCGCAGGGCCAGGACAAGTTCCGAAGCCAGGCCGTAAGGGCATATCCAGCCACAAAAAAACCGGCCCATGAAGAAGGCTATGAAAAGGACCAAAGCCGCCCCCAAGGCGGCCTTGGCTTTGGGCGGGCCTCCGGCCAGGACCTGGAGAAAGGCCAGAGGATCGACAAAGGTCAGGCCGAAAAAGTCCAGAGACAGGAGATTGCCGGAAACAGCAATATTCCCCCGCGCATTCAATAACGGCACGACGATGAAGCCGACGGCCACCGCCACTTGGCTTAACCTGCGCCACACCGGCCAGGCAGGTTTCATACCGGCCCCCTGAAGCGCGCGGGCACCACCGTAATTGCCTTGACCGGGCAGACATACTCACAGACTCCGCAGCCTACGCATTTGTCCGTGACCTGGACTAAGTAGCCGTTTTTCAAGATGATGGCCGTGGCCCTTAAGGGGCAGCGTTCGTAGCAGGTCCAGCACATGAGGTTCATCTCCCGCTGGTAGCCCACGCAGCGTTTCATGTCTATATAGGCTAAGCCCATGCCCGCTTCTTCCATGGGCACAGGGCGCAGTGCTCCCGTAGGGCAGGCCGGGCCGCATTTCATGCACAGATAGCAGGGGCTCTGGCGGTGGAAGACTTTAGGGGTTTCGACGCCGAAAAAGAAATCCGGGGCCATCTCGATACAACGAAAGGTGCAGACGACCAGGCAGCGCCCGCAGGAAACGCAACTGGCTCTGAATTGTTTCTCCGGAAGACTTCCGGGCGGGCGTAAAAAGAGAAAGGAGTCGGCCATACCGGCAGGGATGTTCAGGCCCGGCGGGAGGCCAGGAGTCTTTCCGCGGAGGGCGGCGGTGCGTCTTCCTCGTCTTCCCGGTTATATGAGGTCACGGAGACGTTCAATACGCCTTCCAAAGCCTTGATCCGGTCAAAGAGCGCTTCCAGTTCTTCGCTGGGAGCGTTGGCCACAGCCACCACATAGGCCTTCTGGTGAATGCCATAGGTGGTCAATTCCGGCATGGCGGCCAAGGCTTTTTCCACGGCCTGGGCGTGGTCGGCCAGGGTATGGGCCAAAAATCCTAGTATGGCCATAATTTATGTCCTTGCGGGGAAAAGAGCGGGGGGAGGAAACCCTCCCCCCGCCTTTTGGGTTGTCGGTCAGCGGCTTAATCAGGCTTTGTAAACCTTAGTCGCGCAGATTTTGTATTCCGGCTCTCTGGAAACAGGGTCAGCCGCGTCGTGAAAGAGCTTGTTCACCAAGAGCTTGGGGTCAAAGAAGGGGGTGAACACCAGGCCCGGCATACAGGCATCGGTGAGCCGGGCCGGGAAGGTCATTTTGTCGCGGCGTGTTTCCAAGACCACCTTGTCGCCGTTGGCGATATTCAATTTCTTGGCGTCCTCGGGGTTGACTTCAACATAGGCTCCCGGATAGGCTTGTTTCAGCTCGGGCACGGTGCCGGTCATGGTGGCGGTGTGCCAGTGGTCGATAACCCGGCCGGTGGTGAGTACAAAGGGGTAGTCCTTGTCGGCCGGCTCAAACGGCGGCTCGTAGGGACGCAGGAAAATGGTGGCTTTGCCGTTGGGTTTGCCATAGAAAAAAATCTTGTCCGGATGATCCTTGGGGACCATGGGGTCCTCGTCCCGAACATACCTTAGAGTGGTGCCGGGATGGGTTTCCGTGGGGCAGGGCCACTTGATTCCCGATTCTTTTTTCAGGCGAGCCCTGGTTATGCCGGAAAAGTTATAGACCGATTTGGCGCTGAGCTTGCGCCATTCGTCCCAGATATCGGCAGCGTTTTTAAAGGGGATGAGCTTGGGGTCAACCCCGATGCGCTTGCCGAATTCCATGAGTATTTCCACGCCCGGCCGCGCTTCCCCCTGTGGTTTGATGGCCTGTTCGATCAGGGAATAGCGCCGTTCGGTGCAACCGTAAACGCCTTCGGTCTCGCACCAAAAGGCGGAGGGGAACACCACATCCGCATACTTCAGGGTCTCGGCGGTCTTGAAGCATTCGGTTATGGCCACGAAGGCGGTCTCCAAGCCCTTGGTCAGCTTGTTGAGGTTCGGCAGCGTATGAGCGGGGTTGGTGCAGTGGATCAGAACGGCCTGAACATCGCCCGAGGCCATGCCCTCGAACAGGGCGATGGTATGGCGGCCCATCTTGGGGGCGATAGTGCCGGCGGGCAGACCCCAGAGTTCTTCCATTTCCTTGCGGTGGGCCTCGTTTTCCACCATGCGGCCGGCGGGCAGGAGATGGGCCAGAGCCCCGACATCGCGCACACCGCCACAGGCGTTAGGCTGGCCGGTCAGGGACAACGGAGTGGCACCGGAACGGCAGATATGGCCGGTCAAAAGGTGCAGGTTATGGATCAGGTTGTTGGCCCAGACCCCCCTGACGCGCTGGTTGATGCCCATGCACCACAGGGAGATGCTGGACGGCGATTCGGCGAACATCTTGGCGATGTTAACGATGGTGGCGGCCGGAACGCCGGTGATCTTCTCCACCTTTTCGGGTGTATAATCCTCCAAGAAAGCCTTGTAATCTTCAAATGTTACCTCGTCGGTGCCCTTCATAAAAGTGCAGTATTTGCCGTAAAAGCGGGCATCGTCCAGCTCCTCTTTGATGATGACGTGGGCCATGCCGTTCATCAGTGCCAGGTCCGTGCCGGGTTTGAAGGTGACATGGACATCGGCGATGCGAGAGGTATTGGTGCGGCGCGGGTCGGCCACGATGACCTTGACGTTGGGGGAGCTTTGCTTGCGCCTGGCTATGCGTTCGAACAGGATGGGGTGCGCTTCGGAAGTGTTGGAGCCGATGATGAAAAAGCAGGTGGCCGCATCCATGTCATCATAGGTGCCCATGGGCTCATCTTTGCCGAAGCTGGTCAGGTATCCGGCCACGGCGGAGGCCATGCACAGGCGAGGGTTGCCGTCCACGTTGTTGGATTTTAAGCCGCCCTTCCACATCTTGTTGGCCACATACGATTCTTCAGTAAGGGCCTGGCCGGAGCCGTAATAGGCGATGGCCTCCGGGCCCTTTTCAGCCAAGGCTTTCTTGAAGTGGACGGCGGCAAAATCCAGAGCTTCGTCCCAACTGACTTCGGTCAGGTTATCTTTTTTGCCGCCTTTGCGGATCATCGGCTTAAGGATACGGTCTTCGGCGTAGATGACCGGTATGAGCATGGCTCCCTTCAGGCACAGCAGGCCCTGGTTATGGTTTTTAGGGTCACCCTTTATGGCCACGGCCTTGTCGCCTTTCACGCCGACCAGAACGCCACAACCGGTGCCGCAATATCGGCACACGCCTTTGATCCATTTATCGGCCTCGTCCCCTTGGGCTAACATGGTCCCTGGGCCCAAAAGGACGGAAAGCGCAACGCTCACGGCGGTGGCCTCCAAAAATTCTCTTCTGGTAATGGTCATAACAGTCCTCCCTGTCTTAATGATCACAAGTTATATCAAAAATCGGTCTTCCCACTGGAAGAAACAGATTCAAAAGCGGAGCGGTGCATGGGGTTCTGATGCCGGGGGTGGCAGGTCGAACAACTTTGCATTTCCCCGAACTTTTGCTCCATGCGGTTCATGGAAGGCTCGTGGCAGCGGGAACAGATATTTCTCTCTGAAGGTTTCACGCTGAACGGAATGGCTCCCAGGCCGTCGGGCTGCCCGTGGCAGACGAAGCATTTGACCAATATGGCGCCGTGTTTGGATTCCTGCCAGTCCTGGGCCAGGACGGGGGTGACTTTCGCGTGACAACTGTAACAATCGCCCAGCTCGTCCGGCGCGGTGAGATGCTCGGCCGCCTCACAGCGCACCTCGGGAAAGGCCGTGTTGAGATAAACTATAAAACCGATTGCGGACGCGGCGATAAGGGTGATCCCGGCCCCGACAAGCAACGGCTTCTTTTTGAGGAGAGGGGCGGCCATCAGTCTTTTACCTCCTCCCGCTGAAGCCGGGACGTGAAGGCGGCGTTGGTTTCAAGCCACCTGTCAAATTCCGGCAGATGCGCAAGGTTGATATGGCAACCCGCGCAGTTACGCTTGGTGGTGCCGTTTTTACCAAGATAGGCCTCGTGGGCCAGCCGGCCGTATTCCGAAACGGCAGCCTCGCCCGGCGCGTTTTTATACAGGTCTTGGTGACAGGCCAAGCAGTTGGCGTCATCAATGAAACGGCGGGCCACCTTTTGGGTGTGGACGCGATTCAGACGGTTTGGTTTGGACCAGAAATGCACGGCCAAGTCCTTGGTTCCCGAATATGCTTTCACCGCCAAGTAGCGCGGCCCGAATCCCTGGGGGATATGGCACTGTGCGCATTCAATGGCCTGTCCTTCCTTGTCCCTGGCGTGCGAGGAAAATTGTTGTTCATTCAGGTAGGGCTCCATTTCATGGCAGGACATGCAGAAACCCGTCGAGGAAGTGGCGTGGAGCGCATAGCCCGAAAGACAGGAAAATAGTATAATGCCGCAAACGGCCAAAAAAATTGTTAAATAAAGGCGCTGCTGCTGCTTTTCGTTCATAACTTTAAGTTCACCAGGAATCCGGAAAACCTCGACCTTTTCCTTATGGCATTATTTTAGTATATTATGTCAAACAATTCTGGGGTTGTCAACGTAAACCGAATTTTAAAGGGACTTATATTTTCAACTTGCTTTTTAAATAATTTCGCATAATTATCTCTTTCGGGCGATGGGCAAATTTATAAGAAAAACCCGCTCGTTGGAGAATCGAAAGCAAGTTAACGATATAAGTCCCATTTTTTGCTCCAAATTTGCTCCAACCGGTTTGAAAAAAGGCGTAGGTTCATGAATACTACCAAAAACTCAAGTCCTTTATTTTCAATGACTTTAGCTTGCAATCCTATATAACTATTTGATATTATTAATAATTTGTGATCAGCAGGCCGTGGGTTCAAATGGAGCTGGTGACAGAAGAAATATGGGGCAAAGCTGGAACGAGAGAAAGCAATGAAAAAACTAACTGCTTTTGTTTTGGTTCTGATACTGGTGTTGGGAGTGACTGGTATAATTTCAGCCCAGGATAATCCCCCCCTTACAGGTAAGGAGGCGGCCGATGCCCTAAAAGCTTTAGTCGCTGAGAAAATGTTCAATGGTGCGGCAGAGCAGTATAACAGGCGGGTCGATGGTTCCGAAAAATTTAAAAATATTCCCAAAAGTGAACGGCCGTATGTAGACTCTTTTTTCATAGCGGAGATGTTTGCTGGATATTATAAAAAATCTCTGCAAGGTGATAAGGAAGCGCAACTCATAATGGCAACCGCTGCCGAAACACTTGACACTTTTTTCCCTGACACTACTCTGAAGTATAAAATAGATTTTATAGGGAGAAGCGCGGAGACGCATTTAAAGTCAAAACCGAAGTGACTAAGTATGAAGCGTTATTGTAATCACCTTACAGATCAATTTATAGAGATTCCGGTTCAGGCCGGCGCGGATAGACCCAAAAGGTTGAGTCCCGCGCCGGCCTCTCAATCAAATAGCCAAGTAAATCAATGACAGCATTTGGCCGGACGCCTTAGATCATCACTCTGGTGGAGCGTTATGGATCTCGCCAGAGTTCAGCGTTTCGGCGTCTTGGGCTGTTCCTTCCATATGGTTCTTCCTCCGCCTATGCTCTTTGTACTTATCCAGGTCTTCAGCGGGGTTGGTGTTCCTCTCGAAACTTGGTATTCATTAAAATTTTGCTTATATATATTAAAATCATCTGATTAATGAATATTTTTTTACTATTCATTATGACCGTATAATATTTTTGCCCCACCCCGGCCAATATATGGGCCTCAGTGGGAATACTGAGGGTCGATGATTTTGCTCTTGACTTTAAATAATCAAAAAGTATAATCATTTTACCTATAAATTAACTTGTAAGTGAAAATTCATCAGGTTTTAGCGGATGCTTAGTATTTTAAATAGTTATTTGGTTTATCCTGCTTGTCGGTTTAGTATTGGCATGATTTTTGCTCTCTCTCTCTCTCTCTCTCTCTCTACATTATCTAACTAGCATTACTTATTATACTAACCGCTGCCACGCTTGGCGGAGGGCACAGTCTTTTTTGGGATTGCATCGGCTTGGCCTTTGTGGTGAGTCGCTTATCCGCTCCATCCTTTGCGGGGGAGCTTTTTTATTTTCGGTCTCTCTCCCGGGAACTGCAACTCCAAACCCTATGCTTACCCTTTCGCAAGGCTCTGGTTTTTCGCCAGAGACTTACTTCCATAACGTCGCTTTGCCCAAGGCCTGGCTTTTATCGAATTAGGAATGATT
>Ga0082212_10002880_pt1 | contig 24668 bp, 18 predicted proteins | sample TergutNt197P3_FD_71548 | JGI IMG/M metagenome (GOLD analysis project Ga0082212, IMG submission 71548) | Neocapritermes taracua P3 segment gut microbial communities from Petit-Saut dam, French Guiana - Nt197 P3 | ecosystem: Host-associated > Arthropoda: Insects > Digestive system > Gut ... | reverse complement strand
TTAGCCACTCATTCGGAAAAGAAAACAGGTTTATAGTTTCTGAAAATAAAATCAACAAAAAAACATTTGCTTTAAATAAGCATCGTGACAATTTAAATGCTAAAGATAGCATATTATTCATTGAAATGCGATATAATCCTAAAATAGAATCTAATAAATATCGGCTTGAAATATATCAAGACGGAGGTAACTCTGTTGCATATCCAATCAAATTACTAGAATATATGTCGTCCGATGTTGTTATAAAATTAGGAATGAATTTGCTAAATATTCTTTGCTTTTTCATAATAATCATTGTTTTGTCCGGAAGTTTTTTGTTAAGTCGTTTTATATATATCAAAAGAGATAATATCAAAATCCCTTTTACATTTTGGTGCATTATTGTTGAATTGTTAATAATTGTAGGATTATTAGGTTGGCTAATCGGTGTCGTTTTATGGGGTTGGGAAAGATATGTTTGGCTCATTATTACTAATATTGTTACCATACTTTGTGGATTATGGTTATTATTCGTAAGAGGTTATGTAATACACGTATACAGAAAATCAAAGAGGACAACAAACAGGGGTGGAAACATCATAGAACAGAGCAAATGAAACGAACTATCATATTATTTTTTGCTGTTATAACAGCATTTTCGGCATACAGTCAAAACTATTTGCAGGATGGCGACCGTTGTTTCGATAACGGTGATTACGCTTGTGCAGAAACAAAATACGACCAAGCATCCAAATCGTCAAGCGGAAATGACAAACAAATTGCCGACATAAGACTCTCGCGGGCAAAGAACTGTGCAGAATGGATAAAAACAGCAAATCAAGCATTTAATAACAGAAACTATAACACTGCAAAAGAAAATTACCAAAAAGTTTTGGATTCTAATTCGAAAGATGAGTATGCAAAGTCGCAATTGGAAAAATGCAATAATTTTCTCAAACCGACAACAACTTTAAGCGTTTCAAAGGAAAATTTGTCGTTTTCTTCATCCGGAGGGAACGAAAGTATAACAGTAACTACTAATGCGAGTTCATATTCGATTAATTCCTTACCTTCGTGGTGTACGGTACAGAAATATGCAGGATATTTCGTTATCACTTGCAGTGCAAATTCAGGAACAACAACAAGAAGCGACTACTTTACGGTTACGGCAGGAGATAAAACAGTAAGAATAAATGTTAGTCAAACAGGTAAAACTCCCAATCCGCCTGCTACGACATTGAGTGTTTCAAAGGAAAATTTGTCGTTTTCTTCGTCCGGCGGAAACGAAAGTATAACGGTAACTACTAATGCGAGTTCGTATGCGGTTAATGTCTTGTCTTCGTGGTGTACGATGCAGAAATATACAGGATATTTCGTTATTACTTGCAGCGCTAATTCAGGAACCACAACACGAACCGACTATTTTACGGTTACAGCAGGAGATAAAACAGTAAGAGTCAATGTCAGTCAAACAGGTAAAACTTCAACTGAAACAACATTAAGCGTAACAAAAGAAACGCTGTCATTTTCTTCATCAGGTGGAAATAGCGAACAAATCAAAGTTTATTCAAGCGCAAGCTCGTATTCAATTTCGTTAGTTCCTTCATGGTGTTCGGTTCAAACACATAGTGGTTATTTTGTAGTTACTTGTAATACCAACTACGGTAGTCAGAGTCGCTCTGATTGGTTTAAGGTTACCGCAGGTGGAAAAGAGATAAAAATCTATGTAAATCAGGCAGGTCAAAGTAAGTCTAAAAAATGTTTCAATTGTCCCGAAGGCGACCCTCGTCCGCTTGGTTTATCACTCGGTTACGTACAAAAACAGTGGGATTGGAAAACCAATGAAGGAACAGCAAAATACGGTGCATGGGATAAAGACGGTACTTACCTCGACGGCATACAGGCTGGTATTCGCATAGAGCCGTTGTTCAAATATGGCTTTGGGTTAAGCACAGGGCTGTTTTATGAATATTACTTTTCAAAATCAGACAAACAAACAGGCACGTATTCCGATGCGCCGGGTACTTTTGACTATAATATGAATTTTTCGGAACATTCGCTTTACCTGCCATTGCATTTGGAATATCGCGCCAATATCTCTGAAAATTTTCAATTCTTTGTCGAAGCCGGTCCAAGTATTGATTATGGTTTGAGTGCTAAATTAACAGCAACCGAAATTGGGGAAAATACTCCTTTTTATACAGAAACCGACATCTATCGTAATTCAGAAATAGGTTTTCCAAGCGAGCGCTTCAATGTTTCGCTTGATTTTGGTGCAGGTATTCGCTTGGGCGGATTGCAACTGAATGTGGGTACAAGTCGAGGATTGATGAATATATCAAACAACCCTAACATCAGCATCAAACAAAATAAACCGCTTATGGCTTCGCTTTCGTGGATGATTTCTCATAATGATAACAATTATAATATTCCTGTAAACAGTATAGACAAATCCAGATACCGCACACATGGGATAATTCTGGAATATATCAGTAAGCAATGGGAATATAAAAATGGAACATATACCGAAAAATCCGGTTTGTGGGAAGACAGCAAATCAGTACCCGGATTTCGTTTGGGCTATGTGTACCAACCTCAATTTATTTGTGGTTTTGGATTGAGAACAGGACTAAATTTAGATACCTATATTTCTGTATCAGATGATATGTACGACGATTACGGCAGTTACTATTGGTTGTTCTGGGAAATGGCGATAAATTTGCCTATTCATGCCGAATATCGTTTACATCTGTCAAAGAATTTCAGTGTATTCTTTGAAACCGGACCAAGTGTTGACTTTGGATTATTTGCCGAAATGGAGTCGCATGGCGATGCTGATAAAAATACAGAAAGCGACCTTTACGGCAAATCCGATTGGGGTTATCCGAGCGAGCGTTTCAATTATTATTGGGATTTTATTGGAGGCATCCGGATTAAAAACATTCAACTCCAAATAGGCACAAGTCGAGGATTAAACGAGGTAACTATTGATAATGGTTGGAAAGCCCGTCAAAACAAAAATTTGAGTTTGGGGATTTCATGGTTTTTATAATAAAATAAAAAACGATTGAAACAAAACCCTGACACTATAATTTTGGAGACAGTAGACAAAGAAAACGGAATAAGATAAATTTAATAATATTGGTAATATTGAGGATTATTTAGTATTTTTGCACCAAGTTAAGTCGCTCTTTGTATTGTGAAGAATGAAGAAAATTAATGAGATTCGCTCGTTTCTAAATCGTTACCTGTCAAGAATTTTATTCTTGTAATGTGCTTGTTTTCATTTGGAAAGAATTGTTGATGTGTCTTGCTAAATGCGAAGTGATATTTTTATCAATTTCGCAAATTGCGGCAATTCTTTTCAACCTGTCGCGGTAATTGTGGTAGGTGGGAACAGGCAAAACTTTGCCGCATAGTGTATTGTCCACATACTTTCTCAAAATCAACTGTGGAATGTTCAGTAGCGGAATATTGTATTTTATTTCAGTTTTTTGCCGTCTGCCTTTTATCCACATTTTGTTGCCAAAAGAAAGTTGAATGTGCTGTTTGGTCAAATTGACAACATCGGAATAAGAAAGACCTGTAAAACAGCAAAATAAAAACATATCTCTTGCCTGTTCAAGTTTCTTGTTTTTAGACTGAAAGGCTATCAATTTCTCTACTTCTTCCTGCGAAAGAAATCCTCTGTTCGCATCTTGGTACTGCATACTGAAATTGATAAAAGGATTTTTTGCAATGTAATCTTTCTGAATAGCAATGCCAATAATATACCGCAGATTTTTAAGGTATTTGGTCAGCGAGTTGTGCGTAAGACGATAGTTGGCAAGAAGATACGCCTTGAAATTGCACATAAATTCATGGTCGATTTCCCGAATGGGAATATCGGAAAGGTTGTACCGGTTGCGTATAAAATCACCTAAACGCACGCAAGTACGAACATAACCGGTATAAGTCGATTGGCAGAGGCTTACGCCAATCAGCAATTTTCGTTCTTGGTTGTGCTTGTTAAACAATTCCAACAGTGTTTGCTGTTTGGCTTCCGCACCTAAGAACACGTTTCGTACTTTTTCGGCTGTAACATAATTATCACGTTCCTGCAATTCACGATAAATCTTGAAAATTGCAGCTTTGGTGTTATCAACGAGAGCGTTGATTTTGACGGCTTCTGTCGTTCGTCCTGCTGCCTTGCCTGTTTTTACGTCCCAACATTTGGGATTTACATCACATTTCATGCCGAAACGTGTTTCTTGTCCATCAACGGTTATCCTGCAAAAAAGCGGAACCATGCCGTTGGCTTTTTGTTTGTCTCTTTTCAGGAAAAAGAGAACTTTAAATGTACTCCTTTTCATTTGTACTCCAAATTCATTTTGTTAATTTTTGTTTTAAAAAATATTTATATCTTTGTAATCAGGAAGTTGAAGAGGAAACAGGCTCTGCTGGTGAGCAACCTGTCAGCAATAAACTTCCTGACGTTACGCAGTAACATTATTCGTGGGGAGATGCTAAGCTATCTCCCTTTTTTATGTTACTGATATCGTCACAATGGCTAAGAAAACCCATTTCAGAGAAGGGGTATTCCGTTCCAATCTAATAATCCTATGTAAACAGCCTTTTCACAGCAGACCAATGAATATTTCATAGCTGCAGATTCCTACATTAGTTTAATAGGGTGAGATCCCCATTCTCATAAAAGCAGACTTCAAAGCTGCACGAAGTACATTGAGGTATCTCTTGAGAAAAGACTGTTTATTTCATAGGACAGTATTTTACTTAACCACACCGGATACATATTCCTGTTCGCGCTTTAATACAAAAAATATTCTGGTAACAATTTTCCTTGCTATTTTAATAATTGCTTTACAAGCTGGCATCCTTTTGTGGTAGTTTTCGTATGCAACTGTCATAGCAGGATCACTTCGGACAGCTTTCCATGCGGATTCTACCAGTTGGCTTCTGAGCGTATTATGTTTGCGCAAGGTTATATCCCCCTTATAATCACGCTCGCCGCTTGAATGACACATGGGCATGAACCCTATGTAAGCAACTAATTGGTCTGCATTCTTAAAGCGAGTTATATTATCTATTTCCACCAACAGCGACATACCAATTGTTGCACCGATTCCGGGAACAGATGTAATCAACTTCATGTGCTTGGAGAAAGCGGCTGTCCTTGACAAATTCCGTATCGCTTTGGTTGTTTCCATAAGCAGATTTCTCTGATTCTCCGCTTCTTTGATAATGAAAAACAAGGCTTGTCTACCACTTTCGGTTTGTAGTTCAATGTCCTTTAACCACAACATAAAACGTTTCGACCAGTGTGTGTTAGGTCGTTCAAACTGTTCGGGAAAAACAATTCCGTAAAACCGCAGCATCGCTTTGATACGGTTTTTATTCCTTGTCAAATCCTTCACAATTGAACTCCTCAATCTTATCAAAGAACGATTTTCGAGAGCTTGTCTGTCTGGAATGTAAATTCCTTTCAATTCGCCAGACCGCAAAGCTCTTGCCAATTTTGCGCTATCCACTGCATCTGTCTTGTGCAGTTTTTCTTTTACCATCTGCGGAACATCCGATGGATTTACTACTATGTTGTTGATTCCCAGTTGCAGTAATTCCTCGTGTATCCAAAAACCGCTATATCCAGCTTCATATACCGAATGATAACTTGCTCCCGGATAATGATGTGTTAAAAACTTGTAGAGCGCCAATGCCGAAGGCGGTTGAGTGAACTTCTTAAGCACTAATTGCTCCGATAGTACAGTTACCGACCAACTTTTCAAGTGGACATCAATCCCAATATACAGGTTTTGTTTTTTGAAATTTAATCCTTTTCTTTGTTCTGTCTTCATAAAGCTATATTGTTTTGTTTGTTAATATTTGACACATTAAAATTAACAAAACTTTATAGCTTTTTCACTCAACTGCTATCATTCAGCGTACAAACATAGGAACTCATTTGTACTCATTTTTAAATTACAAAATTACTTTATTAATCTCTAAATGAGTTTCATGCAACATAGACAATATTAGACAGTTAGCAGCCAATTTTGGACTAATTTGCCTCGTTTTTGTCTGCATATTTTAAGGGGTACGAATTAGGGTACAAACTATGTCCATAAGCGTCCGGTTTATGTCTTTACCAATATCCCATAACAAAAGAAAAATTTCTACAAATGGCTGAATTTGAGAAATTTTTCCTACCTTTGTCCCTGTTAGTCCAATAGATATGGGTTATACATATATACCTAAAGGGGAATTTAAGAAATGAATAAACAAGAAAATATTTCAAATACTCAAAAAGTCCCCTTTAGGGGATTTAGGGGTTTAACAACGCAAGAACTGTCTATCGGATATAAAAAATCCAAGACGCTTTTTATTGTTCAGCAAAACATTAATGTTGAGTTGAAGAAAAGCGAAGTGGTTTGCCTCATTGGTCCAAATGGTTGTGGAAAATCAACGCTATTGAGAACATTGGGCGGATTGCAAAAGGCATTGGCAGGAAACATTTTTGTAAACGGACAAGATTTTACCACATTATCGATAGCTTCAAAAGCGTTATTGATGAGTTTTGTTTTGACCGAACAAGTAAGCATCGGTAAAATGACTGTGCGCGAAATGGTTGCACTCGGACGTTATCCGCATACTGATTGGGCGGGAAATTTATCGGAAAAAGATGCTCAAATCATAAACGAATCAATCGCGTTGGTTCATTTAGATCACAAAATCAATGAATTTTTTAATGAATTATCCGACGGTGAAAAACAACGGGTAATGATTGCCAAAGCATTGGCGCAAGACACGCCTATTGTGTTGCTCGACGAACCTACCGCGCATTTGGATTTACCCAACAGGGTTGAAATTATGCTGTTATTGAGAAAATTGGCAAAGCAAACGGGAAAATCCGTATTGCTTTCGACACATGAATTGGATTTGGCATTGCAAACAGCGCACAACATTTGGCTGATGACACACGAAAAAATTATCTGCGGATTGCCCGAAGAACTTGTTGGTAATGGCAGTTTGCAAATGGTTTTTCAAAATAAATCCATCCGATTTGATGAAAAGGGTAAAGTTAGTATAATAAAGTAAACATGTAAAAAACAGAAAATAATCAGATGAAATTAACTGCCGATTTTTTTGAAAACGACGTTCTATGGGTTGCCGAAAATCTGTTGGAAAAAATACTCGTTCGTCGTTTTGATGACGGAAAAATTCAACGATACATCATTACAGAAACAGAAGCCTATCGGGGCGAAGAAGATCTTGCTTGTCATGCTGCTAAAGGACGAACAAAACGCACGGAAGTAATGTATCACCAAGGTGGAAAAATATATGTTTACCTGATTTACGGCATGTATTGGTTGCTAAATTTCGTAACCGGAAAAGAAGACCAACCGCAAGCTGTATTAATCAGAGGACTAAAAGGTATTGACGGTCCGGGACGAATAGGAAAAGAATTGTTGTTAGACAAAAGTTTTTATGGCGAAACAACTTTTGATTCATCAAGATTATGGATAGAAAACGCTCCAACCATTCTTAATTTCAAAACAACTCCACGAATAGGAATTGATTACGCCGGCGATGTTTGGAAAAACAAACCATGGCGATTCCTATTAAATGAATAATATTGATTAATTTCTCATCAACGTAAAATGTCCCATTTTCGGCTCTCTATGTGGCGCCGTAATAATATACCAATAATCTGTCGAAGGCATCGGTTTGCCCAAATAGGTGCCATCCCAAGCTTTGTAGTGGTTTACGTAGTCCACGAGCTTTTTGCCGAAACGATCATAAATGCGGATAATGTAGTTGTCCTCCAAGCAATGTAAATTATTGATTATCCATTTATCATTTTTGCCGTCGCTGTTGGGCGTAAAGAAAAGAGCGGGTTCCACTTCGCATTCTTCTTGAACGGTTAATAATAATCTTGCCACGCCTTCACAACCGTTTGCATTTACATGAACACGTGTTTCTGCAAATGTTCCTATCTCTCTTTGCACCGGCAGCCGGAATCCGTTATTGACATACGCTCGATTTACAAAAATAGTATCAAACATTAATGTATCTTTTACAGGAAGCACTGTCAAATCCAACGTTACAACGCTGTCACAACCTAATCTTGTTCTCAGTGTTTCGGTATAAATTCCTTCTTCTCGATATATTCTACCGGCAAATTGGTATCCAGCTCCTTGACAAATAAATGCTACATGCGGTTCTATAATATTATACACTTGTCCGACTGTTAAATTCAATACTATAGTACTGTCGCAATTGTGTTTATTTTTTAATGTATGATAATAAGTTCCACCGATTGTCAAATCTGTATTAAAGAAATCATACGATTCTCCGGAGCAAATCGTAGCAAAGATTGGTGTTGTATGGATAGGATTTATTGTTAATGCAATTGATACAACACTATCGCAATAATGTTTTGTTTTTAACGTATCATAATAAGTTCCTGCTTGTTTATAATATCGACCGCCAAAGAAAATACTATCGCCTTGACAGATACTTCTTGGTATTGGTAAATCGCGATAAATCGGATTGAGCGTTAAATTCAATGTTACGATACTATCACAACCAAATTTTGTTTCCAACAAGTCGGTGTGAGTACCTGCCAGCTTATAATATTTTCGACCAAAGAAAATGCTGTCGCCTTGGCAAATACTTCTCGAAACAGGCAAATCGTTATAAACGGGATTAACGGTTAAATTCAACGTTACAATGCTATCGCAGTTAAACTTTGTTTTCAGCGTATCGGTATAAATACCTGCAAGCTTGTAATATTTTCTACCAAAGAAAAGACTGTCGCCTTGGCAAATGCTTCTTGATACGGGCAAATCGCGATAAACGGGATTGATGGTTACATCTATGGAAATGATACTATCGCAATTATGTCTTGTTTGCAATGTATCGTAATAAATTCCGACTTCTTTATAATATCGACCACCAAAGAAAGTGCTGTCGCCTTGACAAATACTTCTTGGTATTGGCAAATTGCGATAAGTCGGATTGATCGTTAAATCCAATGTTACAATACTGTCACAATTAAGTTTTGTTTTCAACGTATCGGTGTGAGTACCGGCAAGCTTGTAATATTTTCTTCCAAAGAAAAGACTGTCGCCTTGGCAAATGGTTCTCGAAACAGGTAAATCACGATAAACAGAATTAAGCGTCAAATTCAACGTTACAATACTGTCGCAATTAAATTCTGTTTTCAACGTATCGGTATGAGTACCTGCCAGCTTGTAATATTTTCTTCCAAAGAAAACACTGTCGCCTTGGCAAATAGCTCTCGAAACAGGCAAATCACGATAAACAGGATTAACAGTTAAATCTAACGTTACAATACTATCGCAATTAAATTTTGCTTTCAACGTATCGGTATGAATACCAGCCAACTTATAATATTTCCTACCAAAGAAAATACTATCACCTTGACAGATTGTTCTCGAAACAGGCAAATCGCGATAAACAAGATTGAACGTTAACTCTATGGAAACAATACTATCACAATTAAACTTTGTTTTCAGCGTATCATAGTAAATCCCTTCTTCTTTATAATATTGACCGCCAAAAAAGGTGCTATCGCCTTTACAAATATTTCTTAAAACAGGTAAATCGTGATAAACGGGATTAACAGTTAAATTCAATGTTACAACACTATCGCAATTAAGCTTTGTTTCCAGCGTATCGATGTGAACACCGGTAAGCTTATAGTACTTTCCGCCAAAGAAAAGACTGTCGCCTTGACAAATGGTTCTCGAAACAGGCAAATCGCGATAAACGGGATTAAGTGTTAAATCTATGGAAACAATACTGTCACAGTTAAGCTTTGTTTTCAGCGTATCGGTGTGAACACCGGCAAGCTTATAATATTTTCGACCAAAGAAAACGCTGTCACCTTGGCAAATAGTTCTCGAAACAGGCAAATCGCGATAAACGGGATTAACAGTTAAATCTATAGAAACAATACTGTCGCAGTTAAGTTTTGTTTTCAGCGTATCGGTGTGAACACCGGCAAGCTTATAATATTTCCTACCAAAGAAAACGCTGTCGCCTTGGCAAATAGTTCTCGAAACAGGCAAATCGCGATAAGTAGGATTAACTGTTAAATCCAAAGACACAATGCTATCGTAGTTCAATGCTGTTTGCAGTGTATCGAAAAAAATACCGGTTTCTTTATAGTATCGATTGCCGAAGAAAACACTATCTCCTTGACAAATGGTAATTTCTTCTGTAACTATTTCACAAAAAGAATTTAACGTACCTTCTACTGTTCTGGTTGTAACATCATCGTCCATGAGAACTACCATTTTTATTTGATAAGTTCTGTTACCAAGACTTTTACTCCAAGTAAGTTGATCTTCGGCTGCAGTTTCTTCCACATCATCGATATACCACTTTAAAAATCCGGGATTCGTGCTCATATTTCCGGTTATCTCAGCACGAAACTGCGCCGGTTGCGCACAGATAGTATCGAAAGCCAAATCTTGGTAGTGAATATCATTTACATAAAATGCAGCATCTAAGATACGCATAGACGATCCCGCCAAATAATAATATGATATGTAATGGCCAAATCCATAAGCATAAACAAGAATTCCTGCTGAGTTAGTAAAAACATACGACTCAGTATTATTAGTAAGCCGAACACTGTAAAAAGACATACCGGAAGCGAGATTATCATACCATGTACCACCGGTTAATGCCGCAGGAATACCTCCGCCAATAGACATTGTTGTATTATTTTTTGTTGCAGTAGGAGTAACTATCATTGCAAAATGAGAAGTCAAAGAATTGACAGCAAAAGGAGCAATTAAAGCCGAAGTTACAGTTTGTTCAATAGGAGGTATCCACGCAAGTGATTCATCACTACCATAAGTATTTACGGCATTGGGATAACTCGTTCCTACCATATAAGAACATACTTGTACCGGCTTATCGGCTTGTATATAACATCCTCTGTTGGCAAGTGTTATTCTTAACTCAACCCATTCTCCGGCATTAAGAGTAAGACTACCTCGCATCACAGTGCCTCCGATTTGGGTGATTACTGTGTTATCTTGAGAAGCTACTATGCGCACAAGTTCAACTTCACGATTAGTAACAGGTACTAAAAAATTTCTACCCCAAGTATTAACCGGAGTAAGTTGCTGGAAAAAATTATCACCTCCACCGTTAATTACTGCATATGAGTGCACGGAAAAATAAGCAATAGGATTGTTTGAAGTAATATTATATCCGCTCATATCAATACTCGGAACAGCCTGCTTAAAGTACATTTGACCTGCCGAAAGAGTAGCCATTAATATCCCATTTTCATATATTTCCGTATTATTTTGGGTAGCAATGGCAATATACTGGTCATGTCTGCCTAATCCTGATGGTCCCAATCCCAAATGGTAATAATTATTCCCTAAAACAGGTGTTGGCAACACCGTTGTTGCATCAGCCAAAGCAGCAAAAGTATTCAATGCATATACCGTTACCGGAACAGAAGATTGTATGCGAGCAGTCTTGCTACTTACTCCCGTTGCAAAATTGTATACCGCATCTCTCTCCGATTGCGTAAGAGTATGAGTATATACACTTCCGGCAGCTACAGAAAAAGGAACACTTACACCTGTATTGGAGAAATATATAGTACCTGTAGCAGCTTCGTCGGCTACTATTCTTATTTGGAGTATTACGGAAGACGTAGTAGTTGCAGTCGCGTTCATTCCAAATGATACCCAAAAATCAGTTCCTCTGGTATCCACCTGTGCCTGCAACGAAAAGCCGCACAACAAGAACAAAGTAAAGATAAAAACAGTAAACGTACGTTTCATGGCTATTTGTAAAATTAATAATTCCGAGCTCAAATACTATTTTTTCAATGTAATAATCCATTTTTCACGAGTTTCCGCATGCAGATTATTTATGATGGTGTCAAGAATTAAGATTTCATCATTCATACCGTATCCGTATGTTTGTATGGCTCCGGCTGCCGTTATTGTCAGCCGACCATTTTCAAGAATATATTCAACAATTTCTTTTTCACCGGCAGGATAATGCAACACAATAGTTTGCGCATCTATTTCCCACGCTTCAGGAAAAGGAATAAAACTTTTTACATCGGAAACCTTGTCATACACAATGGTTTGAATATTTCCGTCTGTGTCTTTTTCGACAGTTACTTGCTTTACCTTCCACAGTCCTTGCGGAAAATCACCGGTTGCTTGTGCAACAATACTTGCCAGCAACAAACAAGTTAAAATAATTATTTTTGTCTTCATTTTCCTTCGTATATTCATGCTTGTAATACCCAACTAAAATTATGCATTTACAGCACTAAGCTTATTGCAAGTTTTTATATTGCACAAATCTATATCTTATTTATTTTACAAACAAATAATTATTCAATAAAATGACTGGTCATTTTATTATGTACACAAAACACAACTTCTCTTAATAACTGTTACTAAGTAAAAAAAATCTTTTTTTATCTCCTTGTATATTCGTTTTTTAGCAAAAATTTATTTTCTTTGCAAACGAATTACTTTTATACAACATAAATAATGATTTGGAACGAAACTATCGAATGCATGAACCGCGAAGAGTTGCGGCAATTACAAGGATTAAGATTGAAAGAAACAGTTGAAAGAGTATATAATAACGTACCCTTTTACCGCGCAAAAATGGACGAAATGGGTGTAACGCCTGCCGATATAAACACGATTGACGATATTGTAAAATTGCCGTTTACCACCAAAACAGATTTGCGGGATAATTATCCTTTCGGGTTAAATGCGGTGCCGATGAGTGAGATTGTCCGCATTCACGCTTCGTCGGGCACAACAGGAAATCCAACTGTTGTCGGTTATACACGGCAAGATTTACTTGCTTGGACAGAATGTCTTTCGCGCGCATTTACGGCTTATGGAGCCGATTGTTCCGATATTTTTCAAATTTCGTATGGTTATGGACTTTTCACGGGCGGTTTAGGAGCACATTACGGTGCCGAAAATATCGGTGCGAGTGTAATCCCGATGTCGAGCGGAAACACAGAAAAGCAAATCAAAATAATGCACGATTTTGGTGCCACAGTGTTGTGCTGTACACCGTCTTATGCACTTTTCATTGCTGATTATATCAATGATTCGGGCATCGACAGAAAAGAATTCAAACTCAACATCGGCGTTTTTGGCGCAGAGCCGTGGACAGAAAATATGCGGAAAGAAATCGAAGCGAAGTTAGATATTAAAGCATACGATATTTATGGATTGAGCGAAATAGCCGGTCCGGGTGTTGGTTACGAATGCGAATGCCAGTGCGGTACACACCTTTGCGAAGACCATTATTATCCCGAAATAATCGACCCTGCAACGCTCGAACAAAAAGGTGAAGGAGAAGAAGGAGAACTGGTTTTCACACACTTAACAAAGGAAGGAATGCCGTTGTTAAGATACAGAACCAAAGATTTGACCTGCCTGCATTACGACACCTGCACTTGTGGAAGAACAGCTGTGCGTATGGACAGAATTCTTGGCAGAAGCGACGACATGCTGATTATCAGAGGAGTAAATGTGTTCCCATCGCAAATAGAATCGGTTATTTTGGAATTGCCCGAACTCGAGCCGCATTATATGATTTATGTTGATCGTGTGAACAACACTGATCAAATAGAACTGCACGTAGAGGCAAAACTCGAAGCATATAGCGACAATATGGCTAAAATGGTGGAATTGACAAAAAAAATCTCAAGTCGACTGAACAGTGTACTAGGTTTAGGTGTTAAAGTAAAAATAGTGGAGCCGCGCTCGCTTGAAAGAAGCATCGGCAAAGCAAAACGAGTGATTGATAATAGAAAACTGAAATAAAAACATAAAACTATGATAGTTAAACAACTTTCCATTTTTCTCGAAAACAAGCAAGGAAGACTAACTGAAGTTGCCAAAATGCTCGGCGAAGCAGATGTTAATATGACAGCTTTCAGTATTGCCGATAATTCTGATTTTGGAATTTTGCGCCTCATTGTTTCCGACCCGGAACAAGCTTACGACCTGTTACTAAAAAATAAATTTGCCGTAACGCTTACCGATGTGGTCTGCCTGCTGTGCCCCAATACGCCCGGCTCGCTGGCTAAAGCGTTGGACATTTTGAACGAAGGAAATGTTTTTATAGAATATATGTATGCTTTTTCGACCAATGAGCAGGCATATGTTATCATAAAAGCACAAGACATCGAAAAATGCGTGGAAACACTGCAAAAAAACAAGCTGAAACTCTTAGCCGCAAACGATTTGTATAAACTTTAATCCATAAATGCTATGAAATGAGTTCCGATTTTCGGGACTCATACGATCTTAATACAAAAAAATAATTATTAACGTATGAAAAAATTATTACTATCGGTTATTTGCGTAATAGCCATGTTGACACAGACAAACGCCCAAGACAGAAAATTTAATTTCGGGTTAAAAGTAGCTCCGGCTGTCTCGTGGTTAAGTATAGGCGAGCATGGAATAGAGCCAAATGGCGCTCGAATGAAATTTAATTGGGGATTTATTGGCGCATGGAATTGGGCCGATAATTTTTCGCTTGTTTCGGGCTTTAATATCAACTCATTAGGTGGAAATTATAAAACCGCTTTATATACAAACCGCATCAAATATTCGGAATTTCAACTTCCCGCAATATTTCAAATGCGCACAAATCCCATCGGAAATATGAGGTTACATGCCCAAATAGGTATAGCCGAGGGTGTTATGTTGAGTGCAAGAGATAAAGATAACAAAAAAATAAATAATGCAGTTCGCAATTTCAACACCGCCTATATAGTAGCAGCCGGCATGGAATTCCAAGTGCTGGGCGAACTCAATTTGTTAGGTCAAATAAAATATAATGGAGGAATAACAAAAATACACAAAAACTACGACATAAGAAATAACTTCATTGAATTGGCAGTAGGAGTAATTTTTTAACTATTAATTTTTTAATTCTTAATTTTTTAATTACTTTTGCACCGCTTTTTGAAAAAGAAAAGTGTGATGGGAAATTAAGACCACACGGCTTAAATTTTGAGTAACACAATTAAATTTTAACAATGAAAACATTAGAAATCAAAGGTTCGTTAAGAAGCGAAACAGGAAAAAAAACAACTAAAGCAGTAAGAAATGCAGACGCAGTGCCTTGCGTAGTGTACGGCGGAAAAGAAACTGCTCACTTTCAAGTAACGAACAGTGAATTACGTCATTTAATTTATACACCCGAAATATTCTTGGTAAACCTTGATATTGATGGCAAAAAATCGAACGCTATCTTAAAAGATGCTCAATTCCACCCGGTAAAAGATACTATTTTGCACGTTGACTTTTTGGAAGTTTTTGAAGACAAACCAATCGTAATGAACGTTCCTGTAAAATTAGAAGGACTTGCTGAAGGTGTTAAAGCGGGAGGTAAACTAAGCCAGGAAATGAGAAAAATCCGCGTAAAAGGATTGTATAAAAACGTTCCCGAAAAATTGGTTATCAACATCGAGCATCTCGGATTAGGTAAAACCATTCAAATTGGCGCATTAGCTTTCGATAACTTGGAAATTTTAACGCCGAAAATGAACGTTGTAGCTGCTGTTAAATTGACAAGAGCCGCTCGTGGAGCAGCAGCAGCTGCTGCCGCAGGTAAAAAATAAGTTTTTTAATATGAATTGAGAATTAAAAACATTTCATTTTTGTATTTTTTAATTCTTTAATTTTTTAATTCTTAATTTTTATGAAATACCTAATTGTAGGATTGGGAAATATTGGTTCCGAATACCAAGATACTCGACACAACATAGGATTCAGCATATTGGACGCTTTTGCAAAAGCGTCCAATCTTGTTTTTGCCGAAAATCGTTATGGAAGCCTTTGCGAGTATCGGCTGAAAGGCAAAACACTGATTTTGCTGAAACCGGCTACTTTTATGAATTTGAGCGGAAACGCAGTACGCTATTGGCTGAACAAAGAAAATATCCCAACAGAGAATTTATTGATTTTGGTCGATGATTTGGCGCTTCCTTTCGGTGCATTGCGCTTAAAAGACAAAGGTAGCGATGCCGGACACAACGGTTTGAAAAGCATTCAAGAACTTATCGGCAATGTGTATGCGCGCTTGCGATTCGGCATTGGAAGTAATTTCCCGAAAGGACATCAAGTAGAATATGTACTCGGAAAATGGGACAACGAGGAAGAAGAAAAACTACCTGCCAGAATCGACAAAGCCATCGAAATGATTAAAAGTTTTTGTTTAGCAGGCATTCAAATCACAATGAATCAATATAATAATAAATAGTGAGGAATGAGGAATGAGTTAGTGAGATAGTAAGAAGTGAGTTAATTTGTCGCTTTATTATTTTTCTTTTCAACAACTCATTCCTCATTCCTCATTCCTCACCAACTAAATAACTATGAAAGAAGAGGTTCGGATAGATAAATGGTTATGGGCAGTTCGGATATTTAAAACCCGAAGCATTGCCGCCGAAGCCTGTAAAAAAGGCAAGGTAATGATTAACGGCATAACAATCAAACCATCGCGAAACATAAAAATAAACGATGTTATTCAGATAAAACACCCGCCGATTATTTACTCATTCAAGGTATTGGCGCTTACCGAAAATCGAATGGGCGCTAAGTTAGTGCCCGAATTTATGGAAAATGTTACCACTGAAGACCAACTGCATCTATTAGAATTAGCCAACATCGCCGCAGTCGGACAAAGACAAAAAGGCACAGGCAGACCAACCAAAAAAGAACGCAGAGAGTTAGACGAATTTACCACTCCGGAATTCATTGACGATGATATTGATTTGTTTTTTTCACAGAAATGAAATATTAAATCAACACTTTTCTAAAAATTTTTGTTTATTTTTGCAATTTTATTCACTAAAATTGTATTAATTTTCAAAAACTTACATTTTTTTTCAAAATAATTTATAATTTTTCTATTGTAATTTGTAATAATTTTATACTTTTGCAGTAATTTTACAGAAGAATTGTAATTTTTATAGACCTTAAAATAATACCATATATGGACAGAAAAGAAGCAGCATTGCATTATCACTCACACGGAAAGCCGGGAAAAATAGAGACAATTCCCACAAAACCTTACAAAACACAATACGACTTATCATTAGCATATTCACCAGGCGTAGCAGAACCTTGTTTGGAAATTGCAAAAAACGCCGAAAATGCGTATAATTATACAGCCAAAGGAAATTTAGTTGCCGTGATTTCAAATGGAACGGCAGTGCTCGGATTGGGTGACATCGGCGCGATTGCCGGAAAACCCGTGATGGAAGGCAAAGGATTATTATTCAAAATTTTTGCCGGTATTGATGTCTTCGACATCGAAGTAAACGAAAAAGACCCCGAGAAATTTATCCAAGTAGTAAAAGCCATCGCACCAACATTTGGCGGAATAAACCTTGAGGACATCAAAGCACCCGAGTGTTTCGAGATAGAAACTCGCTTGAAAGCAGAATTAGATATTCCGTTGATGCACGACGACCAGCATGGAACAGCCATCATTTCAGCTGCCGGATTGTACAATGCATTGGAAATAGTCGGAAAGAAAATCGAAGATGTAAAAGTAGTGGTAAATGGCGCCGGAGCGGCATCGAACTCTTGTACTAAACTGTATATGATGTTGGGCGTGAAAAAAGAAAACATCGTGATGTGCGACAGCAAAGGTGTTGTTTCTATTTACCGACAAGATTTGAACGAATCGAAAAAAATGTTTGCCACCGAGCGGAATATTAAAACATTGGCAGAAGCAGTAGTGGGTACAGACGTATTTCTTGGACTGTCGGTTGCCGATGTGCTGACGCCCGAAATGGTATTGACAATGAATCCGAATCCGATTGTTTTCGCGCTTTCAAATCCAAATCCCGAGATATCTTACGATAAAGCAAAAGCAACCCGTTCGGATATTATCATTGCTACAGGTCGTTCCGATTATCCCAATCAAATTAATAATGTATTAGGTTTCCCGTATATATTCAGAGGAGCGTTAGATGTTCGCGCCGCTCAAATCAACGAAGAAATGAAAATGGCAGCCGTAAAAGCATTAGCGCAATTAACGAGAGAAGACGTACCCGTTGATGTAACAGAAGCTTACGGACTAAAACCGGGAGATTTAAAATTTGGCAAAGACTACATTATCCCAAAACCTTTCGACAAAAGATTGCTGACAAGGGTTTCAATAGCTGTGGCTAAAGCCGCCGTAGAATCGGGTGTTGCCCGTAAGCCGATTACCGACTGGGAAGCTTACGAAAAGCAACTATTAGAAATGCAAAAATAATTTTATATAATTTACAATTTCAGATTTACGATTTATAAATTAGAATTTATATAAAAACGCAAATTCTCGCAAGTAATAAATGAATAAAACTTGCGAGAATTTGCGTTTTTTGCATCATTTGCGTTCTACCAATTTTACAACCAGCTCTGATATTTCTTAATATACCACACTTTAAATATTTGCGCCAAAGCAATATAACCAACCAATATTGCAACTAACCAATAATAGAACTGAATCGGTAATTGTGCAAATCCAATTGCTTTTCCTAAACCGGTATATGGCAGAATAAGACCTGCTATCAACAATGTCATAGCTGACGCAAACACCAACAAACTTGAACGTGATTGGAAGAATGGAATTTTTTCTGTCCGAAGAATTTGTACTATCAATGTTTGTGTAAATAAGCTCTCAATAAACCAACCTGTTTGGAATATAGCGGCAAACGTGAGTTGTTGTGCAGCTGACAAATCATGGAATGAACCGCCCAGCATCATCGGACAAATTACAAAAAACATCAACGCGAAAGTGGCATAATCGAAAACCGAACTGGTAGGTCCCATTACGAGCATAAAACGCTTAATATCGGTAGCCACCCATTTGCGAGGTTTAGCCAAAAATTCACGGTCAACATTGTCCCAAGGTATAGCTATTTGCGATATATCGTACAATAGATTCAAAATCAATATCTGCAACGGAAGCATCGGCAGAAATGGAAGCATCGCGCTCGCTCCTATCAACGAAAACACATTTCCGAAATTAGAACTTGCCGTGATTTTGATGTATTTCATTGTATTGGCAAACGTTTTGCGCCCTTCTATAACACCTTGGTTCAGCACCATCAAACTCTTTTCGAGCAAAATCATATCGGCGCTTTCTTTGGCAATGTCCACCGCCGTATCTACCGAAATACCAATATCTGCATCACGCAACGAAACCGCATCATTAATGCCGTCGCCCATATAACCGACAACATGCCCTTTGGCGCGTAGAAGTCGTACTACCCGCGATTTTTGCATCGGCGTGAGCCTGGCAATTACTTGATGTTGTTCGACTAACGCCGTAGCATCTTCGTCAGACAACTCATCTAACTCGCTGCCTATCACTACTCTATCGACAGGCAAGCCTACCTCGCGGCACACTTTTCCTGCAATAACATCATTATCACCTGTCAACACCATTACCCTGATTCCGTTTTCTTTTAAAGCTTGAAGCGCATCTTTCGCGCTTTCTTTGGGTGGGTCAAGGAAAGCAACATATCCGTCCAGCACCAAATTCGATTCGTCTTCTACAGTATAAACATCAGCATGATTTTTATCAAAAATACGATGCCCCACAGCAAGCACGCGCAAACCGTCTTGGTTCAGTTCAGCAACATTTTTCCGCACTATTGCTTTCAGTTCTTCGGTCAACGGAACATCGCCGTTTTCCGTAAAGACAAAAGACGAGCAAGCAATCATTTCTTCAACAGCTCCTTTGCTGATAATCATCGGCGTATCATCTTCGTGCTGTAGGATAACCGACATTCGCCGACGGATAAAATCATATGGAATTTCATCTTTTACCGTCCATTTTTCTGCCGATTCAAAGCACATAGCAGCATCTTCATTGTTCAGAATCGCTTCGTCCATCTGGTTTTTCAACCCTGACTGAAAATGACTATTGAAATAAGCCATCTCGAATACTCGGCTACTGTCATTCAAGAAAATATCAAGGTGTTTCACCACCACCACTTCATCTTTGGTCAGCGTACCTGTTTTATCGGTACACAAAATATTCATCGCGCCAAAATTCTGAATGGAATTCAGCCGTTTTACCACCACTTTTTCTTTCGACATACGCATCGCGCCCTTTGCCAAATTGCTGGTTACCACCACCGGAAGCATTTCCGGCGTAAGTCCCACCGCCACCGACATTGCAAATAGAAGCGCGCCCAGCCAGTCACCTTTGGTAAATCCGGCAACAAAGAAAACCACCGGAACCATCACAAACATAAACCGAATCAACAGCCAGCTCACGTTGTTTACACCAACATCGAAACTCGTTTGCAATGTTTGGGTAGTAGTAAGCGCCTTTGCCATAGAACCGAAGTAGGTTTTCGCACCCGTCGAGAGAACAACAGCCGTCGCCGTACCAATATCCACATTAGTTCCCATAAAGCAGATATTTTTCAGTTCCAATACATTATCAGTCAGTTCCGAATCATTGTCTTTTTCGACAGAAAGCGATTCGCCCGTCAGTGCCGACTGCGAAATATACAGGTTTTTACTGTGGATAATCCGCACATCGGCAGGAATAATATCTCCGGCAGCCAATTGTATAATATCTCCGGGCACCAAATCTTCCAAGTGAATTTCGCGTGTTACAGATTTACCGTTTTCGTCAACACGCGTTACAGAGCAATTGGTATGTACCATCGCTTTTAACGCTTCCGCATTTTTCCCCGAACGGTATTCCTGTGTAAATTTTATCACAACCGAAAGCAACACCATCACAACGATAATCGTAAATCCCGTATAATCGCCCGTTAACAGCGAAATACCGGCCAATAAAAACAACACATAATTAAATGGATTATTAAACGCCTCAAACAGTTGCACATACCACGGTTTCGGCTTATCGTGTACCACAACGTTTTGCCCGTAATCGGCTAATCTGTTTGCCGCTTCAACATCGGTCAATCCTCGATAATTTGAGTTTAAATCCCCAATAACTTGGTCTGTCGTTTTTTGAGAAAACGCTTTCAAGTTTTTTGAAATCTTGATTTCTTGCTCTGTGCCGACTTGATGCGACAAGTTTTTGTGAATCAATTTAAAGAAAGTAGGTTTCATTATGTTGCAAATTAATTATCCAATATTTCTCTACAACAAATAAAAATTAGAATTGTTTTGATAGTAACGTAAATTACTACTTAAATTAATTACAAAAAAGAATCCCAACAGAATTTATCTTATCTTTCTATATATGAACAAAATACAAATAAATGTTCGTTTTTTGCAAAAATATACGCTGAAAATTATTTTGATACGTTTTTTTCGTTTATTTTTGTAAGTTCTTAAAGTAAAGAGCTATGAAACCTACATTATTTGTCCTGGCAGCAGGAATGGGAAGCCGTTACGGCGGTTTAAAGCAGTTAGACGGTCTTGGACCAAACGGAGAAACGATTATGGATTATTCTATCTACGACGCTATCCGCGCGGGATTTGGGAAAGTCGTTTTTGTTATCCGTCACAGTTTTGAAAAGGAGTTCGACGAGCTTGTGCTCAAAAAATTCAAAGGCGAAATTCCTATTGAGATTGTTTTCCAAGAATTAGAAAACGTGCCCGAAGGGTTTACCTATAATAAGGATAGAAAAAAACCGTGGGGAACGAATCATGCCGTTTTGATGGGACAAGGTACCATAAATGAACCTTTTGCCGTTATCAATGCCGACGATTTTTACGGAAAAGAATCTTTTCAAATATTGCACGACTGTTTGGAAACATTAGAAGGCAAGAAAAACGAATATTGTATGGTGGGTTACCGCGTAGGGAACACACTGTCAGAAAGCGGTTCGGTAAGCAGAGGTGTTTGTTCTTGCGACGAAAACGATTTGCTGACTTCTGTTGTGGAGCGTACCCAAATAGAACGAATCGGTGGAAAAGTGCAATATAAAGACGAGCAAGGGCAAGCGATAGATTTGCTTGATAACACGCCCGTATCTATGAATATGTGGGGATTCACACCTGATTATTTTGATTATTCGCTGGAAAAATTCAAGCAGTTTTTGCAAGAGCGAGGAAATGACGAGAAATCGGAGTACTACATTCCAACGCTTGTAAACGATCTTATATTGTCAAAACAAGCAACGGTAAAAGTGCTTGATACACCCTCTAAATGGTTTGGCGTAACATATGCCGAAGACCGTCCGCAAGTAGTGTTAAAACTCAATGAATTGATAAAAAAAGGCGTTTATCCGGCACGTTTGTGGAAAAACAAAGTAAAACAATAAAAAAATATCCAAAAGATTTGGACAATACATAATAAATTACTAAATTTGTATTTAAAATATTCCATTCATAAATTAAACCTAATAATTGACTGCCTATTGAAACATTAGTACTTTGAAACCCGGACTTAAAAAAGTCCTCTAATACAACAAAGTATGGAAATGTTAAAGACAATGACCGACAACGAATTGGTCAACGCTTATGCGCAAGGCAGAAACGAGGCTTTTGACACTCTTTTATATCGTTATAAAAGCAAGGTTTATTCTTACATCTACTTCATTGTAAGAAATAAAGAAATAACGGAAGATATTTTTCAAGACACATTTATTCGTGTCATCAATACCATTAAGCAAGGTCGTTACACAGACACAGGAAAATTTGTTGCTTGGGTAAATCGTATTGCCCACAACCTTATTATTGATTATTTTCGACACGAAAGAAACGAAAACACTGTTTCTAACGACGATTTCGTGGAATACGATCTGTTTAACAATCAAAAATTCTCAGAACATACCATCGAAGACCGTATGGTGAAAGACCAAGTACTTCACGACATACAAAAGCTGGTCAGCACTCTTCCGGAAAGCCAGCGCGAAGTAGTCTTAATGCGCTATTACGACGGACTGAGCTTTAAAGAAATTGCCGATAAAACAAACGTAAGCATCAACACGGCGCTGGGACGTATGAGATACGCCTTGCTCAACATCAGAAAAATAGCGGAAGAAAAAGGAATTTGTTTAGAGATAGGATAAGTAACTGTTAGGATATTTTTCACAAATATTTATTACAGACAAAAGGACATTTTCGATAAGTAACAACAGAAGCCAAATAAATTTGGCTTCTGTTGTTGCGAGAACCAACGGTCAGCATTAGCTAAATAGTCGAAAGAAATTCAACCTCATTTTTCATAAAAAATCATCATAATTTATTTTACGAACAAAATTTTAACAGGTTCTAAATCTCAAATGACCTACCGGTTTAAACAGCCTTGTTCGTTTTGTAATATTTTTTTGTAAAAAATTCGTTGATTCAAAAAATATTATTACCTTTGCTCTGAATAATAATCATCCAACATTACTGACTATGCCCCCATGCAAACAAAACACATTGTCCATACTTTTAACCCAATCGACATCAATTAGGTTAAATCATCATTCCTCTTTCGAGAAACAACCACTGTCTGGATTTTTTATGTCATTGAGAAACAATCGTTTACAATTTTTATCTATGTTTTTGCAATTTGATTGATTTTGATACAACATTCTCTCAAAGTTGTTTTATATCCGCTCGTTCAAGTGTAAAACACTTAATTGAACACTTTTTGTTTTTGTCAAGCGAAAATTTGAATAATAAAAACAGTTTAGCGGGTTACAATGCGTAGTAATTCCTTTCTTATCTTATCGTTTTTAAGCGAAAAAGTCTATAAGATAGTTGTTTGTAATAATTATTTTCAAAAGGAAACTCCATTGTTATCCGTTCCAAATTGCTTAACTTGAAATATATCATGAAAAAAATTAAACTTTTCTTAATCAGCTTGTCTGCAGCATTAATGTGTACTTCGACAATGGCACAAGTGCCTAATGACTTTGCCGGCACTTGGGTACTCAAAAGCGCAGAATTTCGCGAAGCACTGTTAAACGACCCCCAAAAAGAAATAAAAACCGCCTATACACTTGAAAATATAAGCGAAGTTCCATTTTTTGATGCCGTTATCGAAATGAAATTCGCAGAAATCACAGAAAAAGACTTGGATTCGGATGACGAAACCGGTGAAGAACAACAGCCATACTTACCGGACGAAAGCGAAGAAACACCGGAAAAAGATTATGACATTGCAATAATTACCGCCGCCGGACAATACATTAATCCTATAGTGCAGATTTCAAGCATACATTTTGAATTTATGGATTCGGAAGGAGAATATGCCAACCAATTCGAATATGTTTTCACAGACGACGAAGAACTTTTATTAACAAGCACCGAAGTTTTTTATACAAAAAACGAAAAAGAGCCCGTGAGAGCTCGTCTATATATAATATTATCACAAAAAGAGGAAATGAGGAACGAGGAATGAGGAAACAAGAAAAAACACGTTCACTCATTTCCTAAAAAGAACTAAAACATAAAACACGAATATCAAACTAAAATTACAAAGTATGAAAAAGACTACACTTTTTAAATTCATTTTAATGTGTCAGGTTTGTCTCTTTGCAGCAAATAATGTATTATATGCGCAAAGCGACGAAGAGATGTGCCGACCACAGATAACGTCAACGGTTGTTCGCAACGCAACCTGCGAAAGCAATGCCATTATCAGAGTGGAGGTTGCCAACAATCCCAATATTCAGATGAGTACCTTAGAGTATGGTACGCTCACCA
>Ga0082212_10002879_pt1 | contig 24674 bp, 22 predicted proteins | sample TergutNt197P3_FD_71548 | JGI IMG/M metagenome (GOLD analysis project Ga0082212, IMG submission 71548) | Neocapritermes taracua P3 segment gut microbial communities from Petit-Saut dam, French Guiana - Nt197 P3 | ecosystem: Host-associated > Arthropoda: Insects > Digestive system > Gut ... | reverse complement strand
GTGGCTGGAAAGGTGTGGGGGGAGGAAAGAACCGGCGGTTTTGCCGCCGTTTCTTCCCTCCCCTTTTTTCTTCATGAGATAAGTTGTCATTCCGAACGCAGTGAGGAACCCCGAAGGCAATCTTTCTCTTTTGCGACCATTTGAAATGCACCCTTGACGAACGCACAAAAATCGTTGACGAACGTATCAGAACATGTAATTCTCTGTGAAGATTCAGTGTATGGCATTCGAATCAATAGAAAAACGAACATAACCGGTTATTCGCTATGAATTTTTTCAAGAATTTTTAGCAACGCGGGTAAATGTGTTTCTTTCACTTGCCAAACGATTGAATAATCAATCCCAAAGTAATCATGAACAATTCTGTTTCTGAATCCCCTTAGTCTGAACCAATCAATATGCTGATGAGAATCTTTGAATTCTTCAGGTAAACGATTTGCCGCTTCTCCGATGATTTCAAAATTCCGGACAACGGCGTCAATTGTTTTTGAGTCTTCAACAAATTCTTCAAAAGAAATGTCTTTAGTGTACTCTATTTTTATGGCAACTTTCAAGAATATCCCCTACAAGAAGCGCCGGATTTCGTTTAGACATAAACAATATCTTTTTCTATTTCCTTTAAATACTTGCTTTTAATTCCATTGAGGGATACGACGTCCACCTTTCTATCGAATTGTTTTTCGAGCAAATACGATAAATCAATAAATTCGACGCCCACAGGACGTTCAAATTCTACTAAAATATCTACATCGCTACTGTCGGTATAAGTACCGGTAGCAAACGAACCGAACAAACCTACAGTTTTTACAGCGTATTCGCGTTGTAGAACAGGTTTGATATACTGCAATTTACCTATTATTTCGTTTGTGTCCATTTATTTTTTGAATAGCCGCAAAAGTAAGAATTATTTTTGACAAATGTAATAAAATTCTCCGTGAAACAGGGCAACCGCATCAAAATAGTATTACTAAAATCCCGTATTTTTATAATGTAAAAATATATCATCAATAAAATCAATAGTTATGAAGGCGACATTAAATTTCCGTAGCGCAGTATTCCAGAGGGCATACAGGATCGTAAAAGAGACCGGTGTCAGCATGTCAGCCGCTTTATTGTAGAAAAATATGTGCGGTGTGTGTTGTTCGGATGAAAAATGATTATCTTTTGATATTGTTGTCCTGTCAGGATTCGAACCTAAACAAACAGAACCAAAATCTGTTGTGCTACCATTACACCACAGGACAAAGTTCAAATTGCGGGCGCAAAGATATTATAAAAAATGATACGTACAAAAAAAAACGAAACTTTTTCAGGGCAACCGCATCAAAATAGTATTTTCAAAATCGGACAAAAACGCCTGTCGTGTCAAAAGCGAAAATTCCCGAAGAGAAGAAATAATCCCAAAGGGATGACATTTTCCCATCGGAACGACACCAAATCTTTGATGACGTCATCCCTTCGGGATTGTGCAATACGCATTATTTCAATATTCTATATTCATTTCTTCCCTTCGGGAATGCAATCGAAGTATAGCGCTGCCATTACGAAAATATGTGATATTTTGATGCGGTTGCCCTGAAACTTTTCATGACTAAGCCAAAAAAAATTCTTTCTGATTAATAGCGGTTTGATAACGTTTTGAAAAAATCTTTTGCCGTTTCAATGTTATTATTTATCTTTGAGGCATCAATTATAAATCAATAATCCTCATGAAAAAGTTAGTTATATTTATGATGGCGTCAGCCATAGTGTGCACAACTTTTGCACAAAGCAACAAATTTGACGGGTTGGACATGAACTTGGGCAACCTGTATCGCTTGTCGGATGCGAAAACCCGTTCGATCAGTCCCGAAAATTTTACGGGTGAAAAAGGAAAAGGCGGCATGGCCGACCCGAAAGACAGCGACAAGCGCAATGTGGCCAATGCCACGCGCTCTGCCCGCGACCTGGGACAGGGCTGGAAGGTAAATCCTTTCATACGTATCAATTCGGGCGAAACATTCACGATGGCCGAAATTGAAGGGCCGGGCGCTATCCAGCACATCTGGATGACCCCGACCGGAAACTGGCGTTTCTCCATCCTCCGTATCTATTGGGACGACGAAAAAACGCCCTCTGTGGAATGCCCCGTCGGCGATTTTTTCGGTATGGGCTGGGGCGTATATGCTCCGTTGGTATCGTTGCCTGTTTGCGTCAATCCGGGCAGCGCTTTCAACTGTTACTGGAACATGCCTTTCCGTAAAAAATGCAGAATCACAATGGAAAACATCAACGACAGAGACGCCATGACGCTGTATTACCAGATTGACTATACCCTCACCGAAGTGCCTGCCGACGCCGGTTATTTTCACGCGCAGTTCCGCCGGACACCCTACAACGAAGGTTCAGACTATACCATTGTAGACGGTATTAAAGGCAAAGGTCAGTATGTAGGCGTTTATATGGCATGGGGCGTTCACAACAACGGCTGGTGGGGCGAAGGCGAAATCAAGTTCTTCATGGACGGCGACAAACAGTTCCCCACCATTTGTGGCACCGGCACGGAAGATTATTTCTGCGGCTCGTACAATTTCGACCGCGACGGGCAATACAAAGAGTTTTGTACGCCTTATGCCGGACTGCATCAGGTCATACGTCCCGACGGTACTTACAGGTCGCAGCAGCGTTTCGGGCTATACCGGTGGCACATTACAGACCCTGTGCGGTTCGACAAGGATTTGCGGGTAACCATCCAGGACCTCGGATGGCGTCACGATGGCCGCTACCTGCCCCAGAAATCCGACATCTCATCGACAGTATTCTGGTATCAGGCAGAGCCGCATGCTGCATTTCCGAAGTTTCCGGCATGGCAGGAACTCGAAGTAAACTAAATGGATGTAAGAAATTTTCATCATGAAAAAAGTATTTGTTTCGTTGCTCGTTACATCCGCGACGCTGATAACCGGATGTACTCATTCTGCGGAAAACACAGTGCGATGCGTACAGTTAGACCCTTTACAAAAGGTGTTCACGGAAGAATCGTATTTTGTAGAAAATCCTGATACGGCGGCTGTGGCCAAAGGCGAAACGGCTACTTTCCAGTTCGTTGTAAGGAGTGCATTTCCCATCCGTGATCTGAAAATAGAGGCCGGTAATTTAGTCAACGGCGACCGGCAAATTGCCGCTACCCTGAAAGCGTTTGTCGGGTACATCCGTGCAGGAAATCATGCGAATCCATCTTCAAAAGACGCGGTATTTCCTGTTTCCGACTATTACCCGGACTGTTTACAGGAAGTGGAATCGCTGGATGTACCTTCCATGCAGAACCAGCCGGTGTGGATCAGTTATGCCGTTCCGCGCGATACGGAAAGCGGGAATTATTCTGCGCTCCTTGCTTTTACGGGAACGATAAACGGCAAACCGTTCAAGATCACTAAAAAGGTAACCGCCAGGGTATATCCTGTCACTTTGCCCGAACAGACTCTGTGGGTGACCAACTGGTTCACAACAGCGGGATTGTCGATGATGAACGGAGGCAAGACGGTTGAAGCATATTCAGATCGCTACTGGGATCTGCTCACAGAGTTGGCGCACGTAATGCGCGACCACGGACAAAACACGTATATCTTTTGGGATTGGAGCGGCCTTTGTAACATCCAACTGACCGGCGATCAATTCACTTTTGATTTTACCAATTTCGACAAAGCCGTCGAACTTTTTATCCGCGAAGGCGGCCTCAAACTTATCGAAGGCGGTCATTTGGGCGGACGCATGGGCGATTGGAATTCGGATTTCGGAGTAGATGTTCCAAATGTGGGAAGAAAACCAATAGATGATGCGATGGTTCAAAATTACCTTTCGCAGTTTATACCGGCCCTGTACAGCCATTTGGAAGCCAAAGGATGGGCCAATATGTACGTGCAGCACATTGCCGACGAACCTACCGACCAAAACGCGCCGTCGTATATCCGTATTGCCGACTTTGTGAAAAAACAGATGCCCGGAATCCAGATCATTGATGCGGTTATGTCGCACAAATTGGCCAATACCGTCAATGTATGGGTACCGGTACTCGATCACTATCACAAGGATCATGCGTTTTATCGGGAACGACAGGCGGCCGGGGATGACGTCTGGTTTTACACCTGCACGGGGCCGCAGGGAAATTATGCCAACCGTTTCATGGAACAGCCATTGGTGCAGACACGTTTCCTGCACTGGATTAATTACCGTTACGGCTCAACGGGTTATCTGCACTGGGGATACAACTGGTGGCACATGAACACAACCGGCGATGCAGCCGTTAATAACTGGCCGGCGGGCGATTCATGGATTATCTATCCTGCGGAAGGAAAAGCGTACAGTTCCATCCGGCTGGCTGCCATGCGCGACGGGATTGCCGACTTTGAACTTCTGAAACTGCTGGAGCAAAAGTCGCCTGATAAGGCAAAAGAACTGGCCGGCGCGGTAATCAAAAATTTCGACAGTTACGACAGCAATATCCGCCGGTTCCGGCAAACCCGTCTTAATTTGCTGAAATGGCTGAGTGAATAAACCTTATATAAATTTTTATCTTTTTAAAATGAAAACGCTTGTTAAATTTTCTTTTGCATTATTGTTTTTGACGCTTGCAACTTCAATGTTTGCTCAAAAATACATTTATGACGTCGATCGTACCGAATATGCCGATGATATGCTGTATGGCGGCGTTCGCCGTATGATCCGTCTGCCGTCTGTGAACGGGTTACTTCCGGTAAAATGTGATTTCCACATTCATACTGTCTTTTCGGATGGAGATGTATGGCCAACGGCGCGGGTAAGAGAAGCATGGCAGGATGGATTGGACGCCATTGCAATCACCGATCATACGTCGGCGGCGCCTTCTAAAACTAATGTAACGGGAGGACCAAACTCATCTTACGAAATAGCGAAACCGGAGGCTGAGAAACGGGGTTTGATTCTTATTCATGGAACGGAAATCACACGCCCGAAACCTGAAGGCGGACATCTCAATGCTCTCTTTATCACGGATGCTCAAAAGACGTTGGATGTTTCAACCGAAGACGCCGTAAAAGAATCCGTCCAGCAGGGAGGAGTAGTGATCTGGAATCATCCGGGTTGGGCGATCGATTCCTGCGCGATGTTTGACGTCAATAAACGGTTGATTGAATCGGGGCATATTTGTGCTGTGGAAGTATTCAACGAAGCAGAGTGGTATCCGCGCGCGCTCAGTTGGTGCCGCGATTTGAATTTAGCGCCTATTGCTACAACCGATGTACACTATCTGACGAATAATTTATACCGTCCGTCGGACAGGACATTCCGCCCGATGACCATTGTGTTGGCCCGCGAAAAAACACAGGAAGCAATCAGGGAGGCTTTACTGAAACGTCAGACGATTGCCTTTTTCAGAGGGATGCTTGCCGGAAACAGCGAACTGCTGAAAGACTTTTTCTTTGCGTCTGTTTCCATTCAAAAGGTAAGTACCGTCAAAAGCAGAGACAGGGATACGAATTATTTCCTGATAACAAATTCATACGATGTGCCTTACGTACTGATGCTTGGAAGCAGAAAGATAACTTTACATGCCAATTCCGAAGTTTCCTTTGAAATGCCTGCCGGAATTAAAACGATAAAAGCGGATATCATCAATCTGCATACATACGAAAATGAGACATTGAAAGTTACTTTTCAATTACCGGATTAATTTATATCAGGTTACATCGGTTCCAAAACCGGTTGAATTTAAAATTTCTATATTCCCGTATAATTGAACGGCGTGATTCGCTTCAGTTCTTCCTTTATTTCGGGCGACACATTTAATCCGTCGATAAATGTATCTAATTTGTGTTGATCGATACCCTGTTCTGAGGTGCGGGTCAGTTCTTTGAGCGCTTCGTAGGGTTTTGGAAATCCTTCGCGACGCAACACTGTCTGTATGCCTTCGCTTACTACCATCCAGTTGCGCGTCAGGTCGGCGTTTAAGGCAGGGAGGTTCACGATGATCTTTCCCAATCCTTTGAGCAACGAACAAATAGCAATGACGGTATGCGCCATCGGCACGCCAATATTGCGCAACACGGTGGAGTCGGTAAGGTCGCGTTGCAGCCGCGATATGGGTAGTTTTGCAGCAAGATATTCAAACAGCGCATTGGCAACGCCAAAGTTCCCTTCGGCATTTTCAAAATCAATCGGGTTCACTTTGTGCGGCATGGCCGACGAACCAACTTCCGCCCTGACAATTTTCTGCTTGAAGTATTCCTGCGAAATGTATGTCCAGACGTCGCGGCATAAGTCTGTCAGAATGTTATTGATACGTTTCAGAGCGTCGCATTGCGCTGCGAAATTGTCGTAATGCTCTATTTGCGTTGTTGTCTGGCTACGTTTCAAACCCAGTATGTTATCAACAAAATGGTTTGCAAAAGCTTTCCAGTCGATGTCCGGATAAGCCAGATGGTGCGCATTGAAATTACCGGTGGCGCCTCCAAACTTAGCCGAAAACGGAATAGATTTGAACTGAACATATTGCACTTCAAGCCTTTCAACAAATACTGCCAATTCTTTACCCAAACGGGTAGGCGAAGCTGGTTGTCCGTGTGTTCGCGCCAGCATCGGAACGGCGTCCCACGTTTCCGCAAAGTTGTGCAAACGCAGTAACAGATTATTGAAATGAGGCGCATATACCTGTTTGATAGCCTCCTGATGCGATAATGGGACAGCCGTATTGTTGACATCCTGCGACGTCAGTCCGAAATGAATAAACTCGGCATATCGCTCAATACCAAGCGCATGAAACTGTTCTTTCAGGTAATATTCCACCGCCTTTACATCGTGGTTGGTTTTTTCCTCAATGGCTTTGACCCGTTCGGCGGCATTTAGTCCATAATTCCTGTAAATAGCACGCAGGTCTTCATATTTCGATTTTTCAAACGACTGCAATTGCGGCAACGGTATTTCGCACAAGGCAATGAAATACTCTACCTCCACCCTGATACGATAACGTATAAGCGCATATTCCGAATAATATTCCGCCAAAGCCTCCGTCCTGTTCCGGTAACGACCATCAACCGGCGATATGGAAGAAAGAATATTCAATTCCATATTAACTGAACGAAGAGAAACGGGTGTATTTGTCCTGATGGTTGATGTAATACGCTTTGTACTTGATATAATGATTACCTTTCTGGTACTCCCACACCGCGTTGCCTGCAGTATGTATCTTTCCGATACACGACTCGAAAATAAGCGTGTAATGAATGTTTGTCGCCTCGTATGCCTGTAAAATAGAATTGAACAGCACACTCCTGTCTGCAAAATGACCTATAACCGGAATGTTATATTTTTTCTGCCTCTTTTTTCTCCTGATCCTTTCCTTGATCTCCTGAGACGTTGGTTTATGGTGTTCCATGGTCAATAAAAATTAATGAACGTCAAAAATACATATTTTTTTATACTTTAACGAAATTTGGAAAAAAAAGTTACATGATGATGAAAAATTCTGTTCAAAATTCAGAAAAATACTTTATCTTTGCAGTCTGAAATTTTAAGGTTTCTTGGCCGAGTAGATTAGGCGGAAGTCCGCAAGACTTCTTACGGTGTGGTGCAAATCCCCCAGAAACCTCTCTTTAAATAAAAACGGTTTCTTGGCCGAGTGGCTAGGCAGAGGTCTGCAAAACCTTCTACGGCGGTTCGAATCCGCCAGAAACCTCCAAATCCGGATAAAAAAAAATTATCCGGATTTGTTATTTTCATGTAACCTGTGTGCCGGAATACCGTATATATATGAAACGATAAAATAAAGTGTCATGGTAAAGGAAAAAATATCACTGTATTTGGCAAAACCTGTTACGTTTTTGATGAGCGTTCTATGGGTTCTGATAATTCCTGTAATATATTATTGCGTCATGAGGAAAACGGGTGAATATCGTTTACGAAATGATAGAGAACAGGATTAATAATAATTAATTTTTTCTTTTATTGAGATTATGATATAATGAAAGGTTAATAATGTTGAAAACTTTTTTAAGAGTATCCAAAAGATTAATATTCAAATAATTGTTGATACGATATAGAATAGAAATTTTGTTGATAAAGATTGAAGAAAAAATTTGGATATAAGAAAAAAGTAATTATACCGATGCGGTTTTTGAAAATGCAAATACATTTTTCAAAAGTTTTCACAAATAATTAACATTAGATTAACATTCAATTAACATCAGGTAATTTTATCAAATTTATTTTGTAGGTTCGTAAAGTATGAGTAATTTCGGCCAAAATTTTTAAGTCATGAGTGAAAAGACAAGATATTCGGATGTTGAGTTGGAAGAATTTAAGGAAATAATCCTTGAAAAGTTAGATAAAGCCAGGAAGGATTATGAGTTGTTGAGGGGCGCAATTAACAACAGCGCGGGCAATGATACGGAAGATACTTCGCCTACATTCAAGGTGTTGGAAGAAGGCGCTGCTACCCTTTCCAAAGAAGAAGCCGGCAGATTGGCGCAACGTCAGCTCAAGTTTATCCAGCACTTGCAGGCGGCATTAGTTCGTATTGAGAATAAGACGTATGGTATATGCCGTGAAACGGGACTATTGATACCAAAAGAACGGCTTCGCGCCGTGCCACATGCAACGCTCAGTATAGAAGCAAAAAACGAAAACAAGTAATTTTCTGTGAATTACTGATGATCGGCGTTTTTGATTCTGGATATGGAGGTTTGACGGTTCTTAAAGAATTTGTGAAACGCTTGCCGGAATATGACTACTGCTATTTCGGAGATAATGCGCGGACGCCTTACGGTTCGCGTTCGTTTGAGACTGTATACCGCTATACGCTTGAATGCGTAAAATACCTGTTCGACGAAGGTTGCCGGTTGGTTATTCTGGCATGTAATACTGCGTCTGCGAAAGCGTTACGTAGCATACAACAGTGCGATTTGCCCAAACTCGGCCCGCAACGCCGCGTATTAGGCGTTATCAGGCCAAGCGCAGAAGCAGTAGGGAAATACACCCGCACGGGGCACGTTGGCGTACTTGGAACGGTCGGGACTGTACAGTCGCTTTCCTATCCTATTGAAATTAAGAAGTTGAATCCTGACGTTCGCGTCTTTCAGGAAGCCTGCCCAATGTGGGTTCCGTTAGTGGAAAGCGACGAACACCGCAGCGATGGCGCAGATTACTTTGTCAGTAAGCACATCAATAATCTTTTGCTTCAAAGCGCAAAAATTGACGTCATCGTGCTGGCCTGCACTCATTATCCTTTGTTGATAGAAAAAATAAGGAAATATGTTCCACCCGGCATTCGTATCTTATCGCAAGGCGCTATTGTGGCTGAAAGTTTAGCAGATTACCTGCATCGGCATACTGAAATGGACAATATGCTGGGGAAAGATCATGTACGGATGTTTCAAACTACTGATTCACCGGAATTATTTGACCGCTATGCTTCGAGGTTTTTCGGCGAAGAGGTAAAATCTGAAAAAGTTAATCTTTAAATTTTTGAATACTCCTTTTAAAGACGGTTATCATTTTCCTGCCGAATGGGAACCTCACGAAGCTACGTGGCTTACTTATCCGCATAGCAACGATTCCTTTCCGGGAAAACTTGAAAGTGTGTATGTTTCATACATGAGGTTTATTGAAGAAATAACAAAAAGCGAAAAAGTACGTATCAATGTTCCCGCTATATTTAAGGATAAGTTTGTGGATCAACTCCATCAGGCGAATATCAATAACAGTCAGGTGGAAATCTTTGAGCGGGAAAGCAATGATGTATGGTGTCGCGATCACGGTCCTGCTTTTGTTGTAAAAGACACGCCTGCCGGACGCAAAAAAGCGATTGTAGACTGGGATTTTAACGCATGGGGCGGAAAATACCCGCATGACGAAGACAACCTTATTGCAGGAGCGATTGCTGAAGATTTAAGTTTACCACTATACAGGCCGGGGATAGTGATGGAAGGAGGATCGGTAGAAATGAACGGACAGGGGACATTGATCACAACAAAAGCCTGTCTGCTACATCCAAATCGTAACCCTCATCTGAGCCGGCAACAGATAGAGCAATATCTGCACGACTATTACGGCGTGCAACAGGTCTTATGGCTGAACGACGGTATTGACGGCGACGATACCGACGGTCACGTGGACGACGTCACCCGCTTTGCGAACGTAGACACGATAATAACTGCCGTAGAGACGAATAGAAATGACGTCAATTACAAACCTTTACAGGAAAATCTGCGAACATTGCTGCATATTCGCCTGCTCAACGGACGACAACCCGATATAGTTGAACTGCCGATGCCTGCGCCTGTGATTTACAACGGGCAAAGACTTCCGGCATCATATTCCAATTTTTATATCGCAAACGATGCGGTGATTGTACCAACTTTCCGTTGTCCGCAGGACGACCCCGCCATGCAGATATTGTCCGGCTGCTTCGCTAACCGTCGCATTGTTGGGATTGATTCGACGGATATTGTATGGGGATTCGGCAGTTTTCACTGTTTGAGCCAACAGGAACCGGTAAGTTAAATAACAGAATTATTTCAAATTACGTTCGTAAAGACAATGATTCATCACGAACCGGATATCGTTGTACGAAAACCGTTCGTCCACCGATTCTTTTATAGGCGCCAATCGCAGGTTATCCTCAGCGATAGCCGCCTGAACCCACGGCGTCAGTTCATCAATCGTTTCCTGCGGGACAAGTCCGGTAACGGATAATTCGCCGGACAGCACATATTCTGCCAGATGCGACGCTATCGTCGTTGCAGATAGATTTCGCGATTTCGCCACTTCCTCAATGCTTGAGCCGCTACGGAACATGTTCAGACTTTGTTGTGCCGATGGTGAAGTTTCGGGTTTTATATTTTTGGTTTCGGGTTTGGGGTTCAGTTTCTGATTAAACTTTGCTGGAGGCTGTGTCGTACGGTTTTCGGCTTTTGCTGTCGCGACATGAAGCGTATCCCGATCCGGAATGGGCAGATTCAGATTTTTTGCTAAGGGAATATCATTGTAGCGTACTTTTTTCATGTTCTCAATGAACAGTTTTAGATTGAGTTCCAAGCCGCAAAGGTTGTTGTAAAAAGTTTTTGCTTTCCTGATTTTGAAGGTACGGATGTATTGCTGCAAGGGGAGAAGCATTTTTTCGATAACGGTCTGATGAAAATAGGTCACCGCTTTACAGCAACGGTCGGTCAGCAATGGCAGATCATTTTCCTGCTGCTGTACAATCGTTTTCAGTTGCGCCTGAAACTTTGCCGCTACCGATTGAATTTCGTAAGCACGGTTTTGCATATTGAAGGCGACTTGCCGGGCAGGCGCATAATCGGCCGGATTTTTGTCTTCCAGCATTTTTTTGAATTGAATCGGAATATTGATTAAATCCGCGCAATCGAAATAAAGCAACAACCGTTCAGCCCAAAAGCGTCGTTTTTCTTCTTCGAGCATCTGTTGCAATACGGATTGCTCTTTTTCCAACTGCGACAACCTCACTGCGTTGGCGTTGGTTTGTATGCTGCTTTGCGTGATTTTTGAAAGTAACACAATACCGTCGAGCGAAGTGCAACGGCTCAAAGCCACGTAAGACTGTCCCGCCGCAAAAGCGTCGCCGGTATCGATGATAGCCCGTTCAAAGGTCAGCCCCTGACTTTTATGGATGGTGATAGCCCACGCTAAACGGATAGGATATTGCACAAAAGAGCCTAATTCTTCTTCTTCAATTTCAGCGGTTTCCTTATTGAGCGTATACCGGATATTTTTCCATGTTTCCTTTTCAATATCAATGATGTCTCCTGAGCCTTCGGGCCGCACATCGATTCTGTCTGTACCGATACGGGCAATCACTCCGAGTTTTCCGTTGAAATAACGGCGTTCTTCTCCGGTGTCATTCTTGATAAACATGATTTGAGCGCCTTCTTTAAGTACAAGCGTCCTATCGGTAGGCAAAGAATATTCGGGAAATTCGCCTTTTATTTCGCCGGTGAAACTGTGTGCCGGCGTTGTCAGCCTTGCTAATTCCTGTCCGTTGATGCCGTCGGCTTTGGCGTTGCGCGTGGTAAGCGTGATGTATTTTTCACCTGTAGGCGGCTTAAAGTTCGGTTGATATTGCCGGTTCAACGTCAGCAAGTCATCCTGTGTCAATTCGTCGTTGCGCACGCGGTTGAGCAGATCGACAAAAAACTGTTCGCGTTGCCGGTAGATTTTTTTCAATTCAAGATAAACCGGCGGAACACGTTGCACGGCTTTGGCATGAAAGAAGAAAAGCGACTGGTAATAATCGCGCAGGTAACTCCATTCTTCGTCCTTCACCACCGGCGGCAGTTGGAACATATCGCCGATATACAGCATCTGTATACCGCCGAAAGGCCGGTCGTTGCGACGAATATAACGTAACACCGAGTCAATGGAATCAAGCACATCGGCACGCAACATGCTCACCTCGTCGATAATCAGCAGTTCTAATCCTTGCAGCATGTCGCGCTTGGTTGCCGAGAATTTGAAACGCTCTTTTGAATTTCGGTATTCCATGCCGGGAATGAACGGCTCAAACGGTAACTGAAACAGCGAGTGCAGGGTCATTCCTCCGGCATTGATGGCCGCCACGCCCGTTGGCGCAGCAACAATACAGTTTTTGTGCGTGGCGTTCCGAATATGTTTCAGAAACGTTGTTTTTCCGGTTCCTGCCTTTCCGGTAAGAAAAATATGCTGTGAAGTCTGGTTCACAAAATCGGTCGCTAACCGGAAAACGGGATTATTCGGATCCGTGTTCATTATCAATCATCAGGCTAAAAAGGTTTCTGACGCAAAAATCAGTTTTTTTCATCATATTTCAAAATAGTATCATAAAATTTTCAAAAAAATAATTTATCTTTGAACTTTTTCATTCATGACTTTTTCGCAAACCATAACGCTGATTTCCCGCCTGGTGAGGTACAATCTGAAAGTGATCTTTGCCGGAAAGTTCGTATGGTTTCTGCTGGCTGCTTTCATTTTTTTTGGGTTTTTTATGTTTCAGAACGTATGGCAACGCGCCGAAATCAATGAAGCGCTCGTTTACGGCCTGCTCGTTTTTCCCGGTGTATTACTCATTTTCTACCCTGCGGTCTTCGGCATCCAGAACGACGAGGACAACAGGATTCTCGAAATACTTTTCGGCATACCCGACTACAAATATAAAGTGTGGGGCGTTAGACTGCTGATGATTTACGTAGCCGTATTCTTTATTCTGGCAGCCTTTGCCGGTATCGCTTCCGTACTCTTATATCCGGTGAATCCGTTCGGTATGGCGGCACAACTGATGTTTCCGGCGCTGTTCTACGGAAGTCTGGCATTCATGTTTTCCACCATCACCCGAAGCGGTAACGGAACGGCAGTGATTATCATTATCATCAGTATCCTCCTGTTCTCATTCAGCAATGCGGACTTTATGCGGCGCACGTTCTGGAATATCATGCTGAATCCATACGAGACGCCTCGTAACGTGCTACCGGTTATATGGCAGAATATCATCATCAAAAGCCGTATTTTTCTCTTTACGGGAAGCATGGTGTGGATGATGATCGGATTGTTGAATCTTCAGAAAAGAGAAAAATTTATGTAAAAAATAATACCATCATGCTTTATTATTCAAAAGGATCAAAAGAATATGCTTTCACGGGCGAAGAGTTGAAGGCAGCGTTAGTTGAAATATACGAAAAGTTAGGGGTCAAAAGGAAAGTATTGGCTTTGCCGCCAGATTTCACAAGGTTTCATTCCTTTGCGGGAACGATTACGGAAATGACGTGGGAACATTACGGCGAAGCGCTCGCTGATGTGTTGCCTGCCCTCGGGACGCACGCCCCGATGAGCGACAGCGAGATAAGCCGCATGTTTGGCCGCGTTCCCCGAAACCTGTTCCGTGTGCACGACTGGCGCAACGATGTGGTTACCGTGGGAACCATCCCGTCGGAATACATACGGAAGGTATCCGAAGGAAAACTTGATTACACGTGGCCTGCGCAGGTGAACAAACTGCTGGCGCATGGCGGACACGACCTCATCCTTTCCATCGGTCAGGTGGTGCCGCACGAAGTGATCGGCATGGCTAATTACAACAAGAATATTTTCGTGGGAACAGGAGGCTCGGAAGGTATCAACAAAAGTCACTTCATCGGGGCGGTGTACGGGATGGAGCGTATCATGGGACGCGCCGAATCGCCGGTGCGGAGCGTACTCAACTACGCTTCGGCGCATTTCACCAATCACCTGCCGGTTGTGTATATCCAAACCGTTGTGAGTAAGGACGACGCCGGAAAACTGCAAATACGCGGACTGTATGCAGGCGACGATTTTGAATGTTTCAGGCAGGCGGCAGCGTTGTCGCTCGAAGTCAATTTCCAGATGGTGGAACGCCCCATCAAAAAGGCAGTGGTATGGCTCGACCCCGAAGAATTTAAAAGTACGTGGCTCGGCAATAAGAGCATCTATCGCACCCGCATGGCTTTGGCCGACGGCGCCGGCCTGATTGTTCTTGCTCCCAGCCTGAAAGAGTTCGGCGAAGACAAAGAGATTGACCGGCTGATCCGCAAATACGGCTATGCCGGAACGCCCAAAACGCTTGCAGCGGTGGAAGAAAATCAGGAACTGCGCGACAACCTCGGCGCTGCCGCCCATTTGATACACGGATCAAGCGAAGGTCGTTTCACGGTGACCTATTGCCCGGGTAAACTGACCCGTGAGGAAATCGAAAGCGTTCATTTCCACTATGCGAACCTCGGTGAGATGATGCAACGCTACAACCCCGAAAAACTTACCGACGGTTTCAATACCATGCCCGACGACGAAGAAGTGTTCTATATCTCCAATCCGGCGCTGGGATTGTGGGCGCACCGCAGCAGATTTCAGTAAATATGAATGATGATCGGATGTTCCGCAGGATGGGGTATTTCGATGACCAGTCGGGTATCATGCGGCGTTACCGGCGCGAACGGGAACATTGGGATGCGCATTTGCAGCATACGCGGGAGTTTGTCATACAGGCTATGCAGGGTAAAAACCGTCAATCGGCCGCCGTGCTGGGTAGCGGCTGGCTACTCGACGTGCCGGTGGAAGAACTGAGCCGCTATTTTGAAAAAGTGTATCTGTATGATATCAGGCATCCCGAAAAAGCGAAGAAACAGGTGCGTCCGCTGAAAAACGTGGAGTTGAGCGTGTGCGATATTTCCGGATTTGCACGACCTGTATATCAGTACGTAAAACAATACCGCAATAGTAAGGAACGTCCGTCCGTCGGCGACATTCAACCGCACGCAACAATGGATATGAACGGATTCGACTTTGTGTTTTCATGCAATATTCTCAACCAGTTGGATATTTTGTTAGTAGACTACCTTACACAATTTTTCATGTTGAGTAGAGAGGAAACAGATAGTTTCCGCAGTAATGTCCAGCAACGCCACATCGACCTGCTACCGCACAGCCGCTCGTGCGTGGTAGCCGATTACGAGGAAATCACCTGTACGCCGGACGATATGGAAATTTCCCGCAGGATTTCGGTGCGGCGCCCCATCGTTCAACACACGGACGCTCGACGCTGGACGTGGACGTTTGATACAAAAATGACCTATCATGAAGGGAAAAAGACTTTCTTCAACGTAATGGGAGTGGAAGTGTGATGGAGTTATCTTTATCGTTGGTAATTTCACAGGGCAAACGCATCAAAAATTTAATGACAAAATCAAAATCTGATGATAACAGATGCAAACCTGAGTTTTCACCTGATTGATGAACAAAACAACCTGAGTAACTTAAAACTGCCTCTCATTCAACCTGATTACCTGATCTGATTCTAAATCAGGTAATCAGGTTTATTTCTGCGTGATTCTTTGGTTACTCAGGTAGTTTCGTTTTTTATCAGGTAAAAATCAGGTTTATTCCCTATTTTCAAAACAAAAATAAAAGTGTAAAAAAAAATCTCTATTTTTGCAGACATTTTAAATCAAACAAATTAAACCAATAAAAAAATCAGAATATGAACAGACGTCAATTTATTAGCAGGAGCGCCGCAGCGCTGTCATTGGCAGGTGTAGCAGGTGGACAGATTTTTGCAGCCATGGCGGCTAAACCCAACAAGGGACGTATCGGAATACAGTTGTACAGCGTGAAGGACGAGTTGCCCAAGGATTTTGAAGGAACGCTTAAAAAATTGTCTGACATGGGTTATTCGGCAGTGGAACCTTATGGCTTCACAAGCGATAAGTTTCACGGTCGCACCATGAAAGAACTGAGCGTCATGGTAAAGGATATGGGTATGACTATATCGGGTACGCATACAGGATCGGGGATGCTGCCCGAAGATACCAACGCGCCGGGATGGGATTTCTGGAAAAAATGTGCAGATTATATCAAATCGGGCGGCGGCAAATGGGCAATACAGGCCGGATTTCCAGGCGCCAAATCAGTTGATGATCTCAAGCGCATTGTAGCACATTTCAACCGTGTAGGAGAAGTATGTAAAAAAGGCGGTGTGAAATTTGCATTCCACAACCATCATGCGGAGTTTGAAAAAGTCGACGGCGAAGTGATCCTTGATTACCTGATCAAAAATACCGATCCCAAATTGGTATTCTTCCAGTTAGACATGGGGCATACGGTGAATGGCGGCGGCGACTGTGTACGTTACCTCCGCGACTTTCCGGGACGAATACCTCTATGGCACGCATCCGACTTTGATGCTGCAAATAGAAAATATACCGAAGTAGGTAAAGGTAGCGTACCCTACGCTGCGATGTTCGATTTGGCAAAATCATCCGGTTTGGAACAACTCACTGTCGAACAGGAAACAGGCGGCGACATCTTTGCCTCATGTAAGGCCGATTTAGACTATTTGAAACAGTTCAAGTGGACAAAAGTTAGTTAGAGGGAATATTTTTGTGGACGTACCTTTAAAAACCTGAACCGGGACGGGATGATTTAAGGTAACGCCTCAAATTTCATGCCCGATTTTCGGGCAATCATTTCCATATCGGCAACGACCTGTGGAAGAAGCGTAATTCCTTCACGCTCTGTGCGTTGTTCGTATTCGCGTTCGGGGTCGCCGGGTATCAGCACGCGGTCATGTCCTTCGGCGGGACGCGAAGCGCGCATGGTTTCAATCCATCTGTCCATACGGGTTTTAAATTCGCCAACTGGCATAAATGCGTCTACGCGCATGGCTCCGAAAAAATGTCCCCACCCTTCGCCTGATTTTTGATCTAACAGCGGCAGGTACGACATCATGGGAGGCACAAACGGCCCGAAATTGGCGCCCGACAATACCGCTGCAAGAATATCAACCATCGCCCCGAGACAATATCCTTTGTGGCTACCGTGTTCGCGGTCGCCGCCCAGAGGCAGCATCGAACCGCCACGCTCAATGGCTGTGGGATCGTCGGTTGGCTTACCGGCTACATCCTGAGCATAGCCGAAAGCAATCTTTTCGCCCTTTTTGGCCGCAATGGTAAACTTGCCTCGTGTGACAGGCGTAGTAGCGAAATCTGCGACAAAAGGCGGCTGCTGTCCTGCCGGAATAGCCATCGCCATGGGGTTGGTACCCAGCATCGGAACTGCCGAAAAAGTGGGCGCTACCAACGGGCTGGCATTGGTGCAGGCAAAACCGATCATATCGTGTTCCAACGCCATCATGGCATAATATCCTGCAATACCGAAATTTGAGGAGTTACGCACTGCAACCCATCCCGTTCCGACTGTACGGGCTTTTGAAATGGCTACGCCCATCGCCATGATGGCCGGCAACATGCCAATCGTGCCGTCGCCATCCATCAGCGCGGTGCCTGGAGTTTCGTGCACCACGCGAATATCAGGCGTTACGTTGATTCGTCCGGCTTCCCACAACTTATAATAATCGGCGAGACGAATGACGCCATGCGTGGATATGCCGCGTCGTTCGGCAGCCAGAAACACGCGGGCGCACTGTGCCGCATTATCTTCCGTGAAGCCCATTTTCTGCAGCGCCAACGATGTAAATTCAAATAAATATGAATATGAATACATTCGTTTTTGTGATAATGGTTATTTCAATTCTGTGATCCGATTGCCTGAACCAATTCCTCTACAAGGAACGGCTGCCCCTGCACTTTGTTGTATTGCCGGTAATCGTACTGAGGATGGGTCATACGCAGGTAATTGACAAACTGCCCGTCATTCAGTTCGCAAACCAAAATCGTTTTGTATTTACTAAATATTTCACCGGTATTGAGAGGCAATGGCATGATATACCTGAAATGTGCATGTCCGATGGTTTTGCCCTGCCCGCGCACCTGATTGACGGCTGCGTGGACAAATCCATACGTACCGCCCCAACTGACCACAAGAATATCGCCTTCAGAATCGCCCTCCACTTCCTGTTTCGGGATATAATTGGCCACACGCTGCACCTTTTCGTTACGCAGGCGCACCATTTTTTCGTGATTAGGGCCATCTGTCGATACATTGCCGACAATGTCCGTTTTTTCCAATCCGCCGATACGATGCAGCAGCCCTGGTGTTCCGGGCAACGCCCACTGCCGCGCCAGCGTTTCAGGATTGCGGCGATATGGCTTATATTCAGCGTCGCCAGCCTGTGCAATGGGAGGATGTATTTCCGGCAAATCCTTCACTGCGGGCAGTCTGAATAACTGCGAACCGTTACCAAGATAGCCGTCGGTGAGAAGAATGGCAGGAGTCATGTGCTCCATACTGAGTTTTGACGCTTCGTAAGCCATGTAGAAACAGTCGGACGGCGAGCAGGCTGCCAGCACAATGCACGGACATTCGCCATTGCGCCCGAACAACGCCTGATAGAGGTCGCTCTGTTCCGATTTGGTGGGCATACCGGTTGATGGGCCGCTACGTTGCACATTGACAATCACCAACGGCAATTCGGTAATCACGGCTAACCCGATTGCTTCGCTTTTGAGCGAAAAGCCGGGACCCGAAGTGGTAGTAATGGCCAACGCGCCCGTAAAACTCGCCCCGATGGCTGAACAAACGCCCGCTATTTCGTCCTCTGCCTGAAAAGTTTTGACGCCCAACGATTTGTGTTTTGAAAGTTCTATAAGAATATCAGTGGCCGGCGTGATGGGATACGAACCGAGAAACAGAGGACGTTCAGAACGTTCGGCGGCAGCCATGAATCCCCATGCCGTGAGCACATTGCCGATGGCGTTGCGGTATTTGCCTTTTTCGAGTTGAGCCGGCAATACCTGAATGGTCGAACGGACGGCCTCTGTGTGAAAAGCATAACTGTAACCGGCTTCGAGTACAAGTTTATTGTATGCGGCGATGTTTTGTTTATTTCCGAATTTTTCATCGAGATATTCAAAAGTCGATTCCAAACTCTTGTTGAACAGATACAGCACAATACCCAGCGCAAACATATTGCGGCTTTTGTCTTTGGTTTTTATATCTGCACCGGTTTCGCCCAATACCTCGCGGGTCATGCTGCTGATAGGCGCCTTGATGAGTTGGTACGACTCTAAACTGCCATCTTCTAACGGGTTATTCTCATACCCAGCCTTCTGCAACGCATTGTCGTCGAAAGCGTCGGCATTGACTACGATAGTGGCGCCACGTTTGGTCATCTTCAGGTTGGCTCTGAGCGACGCCGGATTCATAGCAATCAGCACGTCGAAATGGTCGCCCGATGTATGGATTTTGTTTTTCCCGATGTGTACCTGAAATCCTGAAACTCCGGCTATTGTGTTTTGCGGGGCGCGTATTTCAGCCGGATAATCTGGAAAAGTGGCCAAATCATTACCTGCTTTGGCGGCTGCCTCTGAAAATAAAGTTCCCGTCAGTTGCATTCCATCGCCCGAATCGCCTGCAAACTTTACTACTACCTGTTCTAAATCAATTATTTCTTTATTCATTTTTATATAATATATCAAACAAATTGTACCCTTTGATGCCATCGCAGATATTTGCTGCAAAGATATACTATTTAACTTTCTTATCACAATGGTTTGTTAAAAATGTTTTTCCTTAATACAGCGAAATCGCGACGGATTGCACAAAAAATGAATAATCTCTGAAAGACATCTGAGTTTTCCAATCAGTAAAAATCTTCAATGTCGTTGGCCGTTATATCTGCTCCTGTGGTTTCAAACGGTGTAATGGGTAAACACGATGGCGTAATATAATTTAATTGGAACATAATTTGATCTGAAATTTTATTTATCAAGTCAATTTCTACAAGATATAATACGTTAGTAATGAAGGAAAATTTTTTCAGTTCGGAAGATAATTGTTCCACGTGGAACAATATGATTAGATTGGAGACGGACACATTTTGATGATGAAATTGTTCCACGTGGAACAATTATCTTCCGAAATGCACTAATAAAATATTAATGTCCGCAGGTGATATACCCGGAATACGCGATGCCTGACCGATGGTTTGCGGCATGATTCGTGATAATTTAATTCGCGCTTCCATTGAAAGAGACGTCATTTTACGAAAATCGAAACCATTCGGAATGGAAATATAATCCAAACGTTTGAGTTTTTCGGCATTCGTTCGTTCCCGCTCGATATATCCTGCATACTTAATGGTAAGTTCAGCAATTTCTACAACTTCTATATTTGGAGATGGAAATGATTGCACTAAATTCAGTAAATCAGGGATTTGTGCTATCAAACCTTGTAATGTTATCTGAGGACGCATCACTAAATCATACAACTTCACAGTCTGTAGTATTGGGGGCGTCCCACATTTTTCCAAATAATCATTGATGTGTTTTGGAGCAATGCTGTAATTGCGGATAAAATCAACAAGGGTATCCCGGTATTGTATCTTCTGATGCAAGATGTTGAGTCTACGCTCATCCGCTAAACCGATGTTGTGCGACAATTGCGTAAGACGCACGTCAGCATCATCCTGTCGAAGAAGGATGCGGTACTCTGCACGCGAAGTGAACATACGGTAAGGCTCGTCAACGCCTTTCGTCACCAAATCGTCAATCAATACGCCAATATACGCCTGATCGCGCTGTAAAACAAAGGGCGGGCGTTCACGAAGTTTCAAAACGGCATTGACTCCTGCCATCAAACCTTGTGCGGCTGCTTCTTCGTAACCGGTAGTTCCATTGATCTGACCTGCAAAATACAAGTTCGGTATGAGTTTCGTTTCTAACGTATGGAGTATCTGTGTTGGCGGAAAATAATCATATTCGATGGCATATCCTGGACGAAACAACTTTACCCGCTCCAATCCCTCCACATGGCGTAACGCTTCCCATTGAATATTACAGGGAAGCGACGACGAAAAACCATTTACGTAATATTCGTTGGTATCTGTTCCTTCGGGTTCGAGAAAAAGATGGTGCGAATCTTTGTCGGCAAAAGTAACAATCTTATCCTCTATGCTGGGACAATAACGCGGGCCAATGCTTTGAATCGTCCCGTTGTACATGGGCGAATCAACAAAACCACGTTCCAAAATACGATGAACGGCAGGGTTGGTATAGGTAATATAACACGGACGTTGAGGCAATTCGCTTTTGACGTCAGGTAAATAAGAGAAACGCCGAACATCAGCATCGCCATCCTGACGCTGCAATTTAGCAAAGTTGATGCTTCGCCCGTCAATGCGAGCCGGAGTTCCCGTTTTCATACGCCCGACGTCAAAACCAAAATCACGAAGTTGTTCTGACAGTCCTTTTGAAGCCGGCTCAGCCACTCGCCCGCCTTCAATCTGCATACGACCTACATGAATCAAACCATTTAAAAAAGTGCCGTTGGTGAGAATAACAGCTTTAGCCCGAAACGAAACGCCCATACGGGTAACCACGCCACAGGCCGCTCCGTCATCCATCATCAACGAAACCACGCCATCCTGCCAAATATCGATATTTTGCGTATTTTCGACGATCCTTCTCCACTCTTCTGAAAATTTCATCCGGTCGCATTGTGCACGCGGACTCCACATAGCCGGGCCTTTCGACCGGTTGAGCATCCGGAACTGAATCGTTGTGACGTCGGTTATGATGGCCGACTGACCTCCAAGCGCATCAATCTCACGCAGAATCTGTCCTTTCGCAATGCCTCCCATAGCCGGATTACACGACATCTGGGCAATTTTTCCCATATCAAAAGTAACCAGCAACACCGAAGCGCCCATGTTGGCCGCCGCACACGCAGCCTCGCAACCGGCATGACCGGCGCCTGCAACTATAATATCGTATTGAGTTATATTCATCTTGTTAAAAGGCGCAGCAAAGATACGGCAAAATATGAAAATTCCTCGCAACAATAATCGCAATATGACATAAAAATAAAATATTTTTTGTTTTCAAAAAATCATCTTATTTTTGTAGTCAGGAATTTGGCAACAAATTAATTATGTCCCGTTATTTTTGACAAATATGAATCGGTTTTTATATGTGATATTCTTTTTTTGGATTTCGGTTTTTCCATTAAAAGTAGAGGCGCAACGGTTAGTAACCGGCCGAATCACCGACGCCAACGACGGCGCTCCCATACCCGGCGCTGCCGTATTTATTGCCGGCACTACTGTTGGTACTACTACCGGCGCTGAAGGTTATTATGAACTCAAAATACCGGGCGAAGGAAGTTATCAATTAGTGGTATCGCATGTGGGGTATCAGCCGGTTTTCAGGGAACTTGAACCCGGTAGAATGTCGGCAATGCTTGACGTGGTCATGCACGAGCATGAACTTGATGAGGTGGAAATTGCGGTAAAAGTGAAAGCGCGCAACATGGATAAAGCCCTTTTCTGGAAAACCATACTGGGAACGGCGCCCTCCAAAAGAACCATACATGCGGTAAATCCCGACGACGTCTTTTTTTACTATAATTCAGAAACGCAACAATTGAAGGTTACTTGCCGCGTACCGCTGCAAATTGTCAATAATGAAACGGGGTATCATATCGAATGCGTACTTGACTATTTCACACACGATTACACTACCCATCTCAGTTCGTGGCAATTTCAACCCAAATTCACGGAACTTGAACCTAAAAATTTAACGCAAAAACGACTCTGGGAGAAAAACAGGAAAAAAGTATGTCAGGTTTCCATAGCAAATTTTATCAAATCATTGTATCATAACACATTGTTGGAGAATGGCTTTTTATTGGTCAGCCGTGTATGGTTTTCCAACGGTTTGCCTCAATATTTTTTAGCAGATACGAAAGATATTTTAACGTTTGACTTAGTTGATCAGTCTAAAATATTACACCCGTCGTCCGGTGAATTGTTCCTCTTTTCTTTCGGAAAACCGATAACCGGAACAAAAGAACTCGCAGAACTGAACGGAAGGATAATTGCAAATATCGGTTTATTCCGGAACATCATCAGAGTTTCTGAAGAGCCGGTTCATATTTATTCTGACGGAACATACAGAAATCCGATAGACTGGGCCAGCATTTTTAGCTCAAACTCTATTTCGGGGCTTAATATGCTATTTCCCGCAGAATACCTGCTCAATACTGATCCAATGGCTGCAGGCGGCTTTGCGGAAAATGCACATATCGAAGATTTTGCGCCGGATACAAGAACTCATGAATATCCGCTTACAGAAAACTTATCTCCTTTCATTCAGGCGCTTCAGAACTTTTCGGAAAACATCCCGCATGAGAAAATATATCTGCATTTCGACAATACATCCTATTATCAGGGCGATCACATCTGGTTCAAATGTTATGTTACTTCCGCGCAGCATCAATTGAGCCGGTTGAGCAAGACCCTGTATGTGGAACTTTTGAATCCAGGCGGCGAAATCATCGACAAACGAATATTGCCAATCGTAAACGGACAGTGTCACGGCGAGTTTACATTGAACAAACTTCCTTTTTATTCAGGCTTTTACGAGGTTCGCGCCTATACCAAATATATGCTGAATTTCGGCGAAGATGTTATATTTTCCAGACTGTTGCCTGTTTTCGACAAGCCAAAAGAAGAAGGCGATTTTGTAGAAAAAAAGATGTTGGGATATACTAAATGGGGACCCGCGGGCAGTTATGAGATGAAAAGAGAGCGACTGATCAAGGACAGGAAAGTCAATCTCCGCTTTTTCCCCGAAGGTGGCAATCTGATTCAGGACGTAGCGTCCCGCGTTGCTTTCGAGGCAACGGACGAATTCGGTAACCCGATAGACATTACAGGCGTGGTAACGAATGACGCCAAACAGGAATTATGTCGAATCACCACCTTGCACGAAGGACGGGGCGTATTTACATACACGCCCGGCAACAGCGAACGAACAGACGCAGCCGAAGTTGAGTATTCAGGGAAAAAATACAGGTTCGATATGCCCTTATGCTTACTGGATGGAGTTACGATGGAAGTGGATAACCTGTCGTACCGCGACAGTATTGTCATCAGTTTGCGAAAGAACGGGAATAGACCTGCCGAAATGCTTGGTGTGACTGTATTAAGCGGCGGCAAACTGCAAAATTATCATTGCGCTTGGTTTGAAAATGAAAATGTTAGTTTTAAAATGGATAAAACACGATTGCCTTCAGGCGTTTCTCAAATCGTGTTGTTCAACAGTATGGGAGAAATTCTTTGCGACCGTTTGATATTTACAAATGAAAATGATTTTTTGGAAATAAAGGCAAAAACCAATAAACCGGTTTACAGACCTTACGAATTAGTTGATATGGAAGTATCTATAGCCGACAATGAAGCGAATCCGGTTCAAACAACTTTCTCG
>Ga0082212_10002877_pt1 | contig 24686 bp, 14 predicted proteins | sample TergutNt197P3_FD_71548 | JGI IMG/M metagenome (GOLD analysis project Ga0082212, IMG submission 71548) | Neocapritermes taracua P3 segment gut microbial communities from Petit-Saut dam, French Guiana - Nt197 P3 | ecosystem: Host-associated > Arthropoda: Insects > Digestive system > Gut ... | reverse complement strand
CCGCCGCCAGTTCCCCGCCGTCACGGTTAACCAGCCCGTCCCCCCGCCGTTCTACACCGCCGTCGCGATGATAAAGGACGGCAACACAATCGTCTCCGAGGCCCGCAAGCGCATCTTCGTCCCGCAGGTCGTGAAGGTGGAGATGGCGTTGGGGACACCTGAGTTGTTCAGCAAGCAACTTGTCTATACAAACTCGGCCACAGGGGAGACAGAGGTCCTTATGCATGTCCCGAATGCCCCCGATGTCATCACGCTAGCACACACTGTCGCCACGAACATACAGATGCGCCTCCCGTCTGAGACGAACGTGCGCGTGGTCGGGCCGAATCAGAATGTGCTGGGGGATTGCAAGACGCTGACCCTCACCACGACAAATAATGCGGCAGGAGCAAGCAAGCCTGAGTTCATGAAATTCATGAACACTAGCGTCAAGGGTGTGGCATACATTGACATCGGTTTTATGCACAAGGCGCTTCTGGCCTCGCGGCATAAAGCGGAAACAGACGCAGTTTCTAAAAACTTCTGGGATGCCTTGCCGCGGCCGATAGCCCTCAACAACATCGTGAACTACATCGTCTTTGGTGGCACTCATGAAACTGGGCATACGATGGGGCTTTTCGCCGAGGAGCTGGGCGGGGTTGGCTGGCATTACATTGATGAGGCGGACAAAGCGCATATCATGTATCCTCGGTTTGGCATTTTCAAATACTTGGGACTGGATACCCAGCCCACTTGGAAAACGCTAGACGAGGAATACCTCAGATTCATCCTGCCTGCCGCAGAAAAGGAGAAACCATGAAAGCCGTTCATTATGCCGCAGTGATAGCAATCCTTGCCGTTATCGCCATTGTATGGCGGTCGCACCATGCCCCTGACAGGAAGGGAGGGGGAGACGCCCCCTTGCGCACAGGCAGACCCGAGGAACGCGCGCAAGGCAATGGCGCGGGGGTGCCTCCTGAGCAGGAGGGCCGGGAGATAACGGGGGAAGAGACCTATTCCAGAATCAGGGGCGAATGCCGAAGGCTCGTGGAAAGGCAGGAGGCGTTGTTTGAGGAGCGCCTTTATTCCTGCTTCATCGAAAAGCCCGCCGGGCAAGGCATAACGAGGGAAGGGGCGCGGCAACGGCTCCAAGCGTTCACAGGCACGACGAACGAAGTGGTGGCGCAGGGACGGCTCTTCGGTCTGCGCACGGGCGGGATGCCCGAGGAAGAGGCGCGGGAATGCGGGGAGATGGTTGACTTTCTCTTGGCTTTGCGTTATCTGGAGAAGAAGAAAGCCCCTCCCCTTGACGGCGACGACATTGACCTTTCAGATGACGTGGTGGACTACCCCCGCCCCAAGGACACAGAGGAATCCGTAAGCGTCGGGCGGAGGCTTTCCGAGTTGCAGAGTATCCTTGGCATGATGGATACGGCGGCCAGGCTTCCTGAAAACAGTGCCTTGATGACGCCGCTTTGCTCGCTAGTCGAGATGAGGGCGGGGGAGATCCATGTCCCGTTTGACACGGGCGAATATCAGGAGCTTAAGCAAATGCTTTATCACGTGCTGCAGTGGGAGTTTTTTGAGCAAGGGTGGTGGCCGGAGACCAGAAGGGATGACTGGATGGCAGAGGGGAGGGAGGCGTTGCTGAAAAAGGTCATGGCCCATAAACTCGTGAGGTGACCCCGGACCACGACAATGGTTTTGAGCCTTTCCCGAATGCTCGGGGCGACGAACCAGCCGACATGGAAACCGTCGAGTGAAAGTTACCTGAAGTTCATTCTGCCCAAGCCTTGACCCGTAACCAGGAGAAACGTTATGAAGAAAACTTATTGCCTTCTCGTGTCCGCTACCCTGCTCGCATTTCTTTTGCTCTTGTGCTTGCGGAAGAGGCCTGTGAACAACAACAAGGTGTACAACGCTGGGATTGCAGATGAGGCTGTGGAACGGCTAGAAAACTCTGGGCAGGAAGAACGTATAGGGCAAGGCGCTGACGCATCCGATGGCAGGCAAGAGGAGAGGCCGCCCCCAAGTGTACTTGATGCGACCAACGCGTTGGAGAAGGTCGAGCGTGAGATGAAACGGCTCGACCAAAAGATGACCGCGTTAACAGAAGAGTACCACCGTTATCTTTCAGGGAAGTATGCGGGCTGGACCCGCGAGCAAGCCGAAAGGCGAATAGAAAAACTGTCAGGGCAGGCTCAATCGCCCGCCTCGGCAAGCGCGCCCGAAGCGGGGCGCAAGGAATGCAGGGAGCTGAATGATTTCCTTTTGCTGACGGTTGAAGTGCCGGAAGACCCGGATGTCGTATTTTTAGGCAACGATATCGTTCCCGTCCCCGACACGGAAGAATACCGTGAGGTCTCGAAACGGTTTTACGAATTGAGGGACACCCGCGATATGATGCGGATGCAGGGAAAGCCATGAAAACCATTCATTATGCCGCGCTGATGACAGGCCTTGCCGTTATCGCCATTGTATGGCGGTCACACCATGCCCCCGAGCAAGGGGATAGGGAAATAAGGGGTACTTGGAGTTTGTATTGCCTGTGGAGTGAAAAATGAGACCAAGAAGGAGGATGGCATGAAAACGTTGATGCGGTATTTGTTTGTTAGCGCGGTTTCGCTTGGGATCGGCGGCGTGTTGGGGTGGGAGGCTTTCAGTTGCCGGATCAAGCGGCGCGTCCTCCCTTTTGACCGTACGCAATTCGAGAATCTTTGCATTGATTTGCTAGAGTATCAGCCAATCATTGATTTTCACTTTTCCCCTGAAGGAAACACGTTCAGGATACGGGGTCGGGAACCCCAAACAATCGAAGAGGGTTTGGATCGTCAATTAGCAAGGATTGCGAGTTTTTCAACTTCTTTTTGGTTTGTCGCCTCATTCAACAGGGATGCGACGGTTCAGCAGATTAGAGACATTGACGCACGGATCACCGGCTTTGGTTTTTCTAAACTTAAGACTCTGATTGAAGACGACAGCGGCAACCAGACAGAGGAAGGGGGGCGAGTATTTAATGAGATCAGAATCGGGACATCAATGGATTTTTACCGGCATAACATAGAGTGGTGTATTGATGCCGAGCAAGAAGCCACCACAAGGCAAAAGAGGAGGTGAAAAATGACCAACAGGCTCCTCGCCGACGACCGCGCTCGTACGCTTCCTCATCGACATGAAGGGGGAGCCTTACGCCCCCTATTCAGTTGCGCTGGATGTGTATGACGATTCAGGGGGCGACCCGCAGAAACGCGAGGCCATCGTCGCCTCGCTCATCGTCGCGCTGGCGCGTGAGGAGAACAAGGATATCTTCTCCTACAGGGACAAGCAACTTGCCGAGCGGAGTAAGGACTACGCCACCTCCGCCCAGCGGCTCGACATGCTGAAGCGCATGAGTAAACTCCCGCCGTCCAAAGCCCGCGACACCGACCCCGACCTGAAAAAGGCGCTGGCCTCCTTCCGCTTCCGTTTCTTCAAGACCAACGTCAGCACCAACCTCACCGAACTCATGGCGCGCGACTTCGGCAAGCCTGAATGAGGTGCCGGGAGCGCAGGGCTTCCGCCCTGCAATTGTCATTTGGCAAGGCGGAAGCCTTGCGCTCCCGGCGCTGCAAATCGGCCCCCCCTTGGTCCGCCTGCGCCCTTCCCAGGGTGGTTCATTTAATATTGCAATTTGCACTCTGGTTTCTACAGGTGCTTGACTTGCCCGCATATACTGTGGTATTGTGTTACTTTCAAGAAAGGAGTGTAACAAATGAAAATGAAATTGTTTGCGGGCACGTTGGCGATGGGTCTTGTGTTATCGGCGGCGGCGAAGCCAGATGCGCCTGATAGTAGTTCTTTGGAGCCGGGCATCCGCCCGCGCTGGTCGGGCGCGGAGGTCGGCGCGTGGACGATGGATTACAACGCGGCGTTCGACGCGGCGGCGACGAATGAGAACTGCCGGGGCGTGGTCATGTACTATTCCGGCCTGTGGTGGTGCCCGTACTGCCGGGCGCTGGAGCAGAAGGTGCTGTGGTATAATGACGGCGACAACGCGTGGAATGACTATGCGGCGTCCAACAGCCTGTACCTGATTTCGATGGACTACCCGTCCCGTGCGGGCAACTCCCGCTGGTGCTGGCTGTGGGACGACGGCTACACCGCCGAGGCCGGGCTGACCGGGCAGGAGGCGGAGGATGAGATCCTCCGCCGTTATCAGGTGCAGTCGCAGTATGCGGACATGGGCGCGAACCCGACCTACAACGCGGCGTTTGACTATTACCAGATCGGGTATCCCGTGATGCTGCTCATCGACCCGAAGGACCGCACCCGCGTGATGGGGCGCACGTCGTTCCCTGACTTCAACGGGACCTCTTACAACAACGCGACCGCGACGGCCGCCGTGCTGACGCAGGTTGACCAGCTGCTCGAGACCGACCCCGAGGACGAGGCCGACAAATACTGGTATAACGCGACCGCGCTGGACGTGTCCGCGTGCGAGGGCGCCTTCGTGGTTTTCGGGGACCGGACGCTGAGCCCGCGCGACACGTATGACTGGTACGCCTTCGATTCCGCGCGCGACACGGCGTGGACGTTCGCCTTCACGCCCGGCGCGCGCGGCGCGACGAACAGCATCACCGTGGCCGTCTATGCGAACCCGACGGGGAGCAGCGTGAAGTCGCAGTCGTTCGTGCCGTCGGAGGGCACGACCGTCACCTACGTCACGCCGGGCAGCGGCACCTACTACCTGCGCGTGGCGCGCGGGGGGGCGCAGGTGCTGCAAGGGTATCGCCTGGCGTATAAGAGTACGTTGCTCGGCATCCCGTTCGACGAGTATGCCGCAGCCCACAAGGACTGGAACCTGAAATCGACCGGCATGTGGTACTACGGCCAGCTGCCGGAAGGCGACGCGACGGAATGCCTGTACACCATGCTGGGGGACGCGCCCGCGACGGTCAGCGGCACGTGGGCGGGCCCGGGCGCGTTGCTGTTCACCTGCCAGCGCAAGGCCGGGGCGGAGATGACCCTGCTGGTGAACGGCGCGGCGGTGACGAACGATTTCGTTGACGGCGGGGCGTGCTGGGTGGCGCTGCCGGCGGGCGCGCAGACCGTGACGTGGAGCGTCGAGGGGCCTGCGGGCGCGGCGGGCGCGGTGGGCGGCATCGCGTTCGCGCCGTTGGCGGCGGCCGTGCCGCTGTCGCCGACGGACAAGTCGTTCGCGTCCTGCGACATGCCCGCGAACTTCTTCTCGTGGGCCGATGCGGGCCTGCCGGATCCTGTGACCGCACGCTATCTGTTTTACGTCGGGGAGAAAGCGTCCGCGCTTGCCCTGCCGCCTGTGCCGGGCGCGGCGGAGGCGTTCGCGGCGGCCTACTGGCCGCGGGCGTGGCCGTATGACGAGGCGGACCTCAACTGGACAACGGATTACCTCGCGGCGGCGGCGGGCAAGACGTTCTGCTGGCGCGTGGACACGGTGATTGAGGATGCTTACGGCCGTTCGACCGTGGTGCAGGGGAAGGTATCCTCCGTGAATATCGTGGGTGCGGACGCGCCGACGATTGACACGGGCGCGTTGCCGCCTGAGTACGGGGTGAGCGGCGGTTCTGTCGAGACGCCGCCGCTGACGGTCGGCGTTCAGGCGATGCTCGGCCCGTTCGCGCTGGCGAACGTCGGGCCCGGCGCGAAGGCGAGCGTGGCGGTCAGGAACGGCAAGCTGCCGGCCGGTCTCAAGGTGCAGGTCATTGACGGCGCGGCGTGGCTTGTGGGCGTCCCGAAAACGGCGGACGCCGGGAAATCGGGCGCGGCGGATCTGATCCTCTCGGTGAAACCGGCCGGCGGCAAGACGGTGCAGGGCACATCCGTGCGCGTGGCATGGAGCGTCGCTGCGCTCGGGCGCGCCGCAGGGAACTTCAACGGCTTCCTGGCGGTGGACGACGAGCCGGGCTACGGGGACATCAGGATGACGGTTTCGGCCTCGGGCAAGATTTCCGGCACGTTCCGCCACGAGGGGGTCCGGCACACCTTCTCCGCCAAGAATTTCGATGGGGTTGACGGCGGCCTGCTCATGCTGACGAACGCCGTCGCGAGGGCCGGCAAGGCGGCGCGAGGTGTGTCGCTGGCAGTCGGCACGGCAGAAGCGCCTGAGGCCACGCTCACGCTCAATGAGGCCGGGGACAGCGACTTTGTGTTCCTGCTGTACCGCAGCAATTGGGCGGACGCCGCCCCGATGGGCGCGAACGACGCGCTCGCCAATTACGTCGGGTACTACACCGCCGCGTTGCCCGTAGAGACGCGCCAGCCCTTGGCCGTTGCGCCGCTCGGCACGGGGTACCTCACGCTGACCGTAAACCAGAAGGGCACGGTCAAGTACGCGGGCGCGGTGGCGGACGGGCAGCGCGTAAGCGGTTCGGCCGCCCTGCTGTACGGCCCTGACTGCTGCAGCGCGACAGACCGGCTGATGTTCGCCCTGCTGGCGATCCCGCGCGGCAGCGGCGCGGGCTCCGGCCTGTACGGCGTCATCCAGCTCGTGCCGGGCGACAGCCACGCCATCACCGACGTCACGCTCGTCCCGGCGCACACCCACCTGGCGTGGGTCAACACCGACCCGAAATCCGTTTACGGATACGACGAGACGACAGGTTTATCGTCCGAAACGGTTCTCGGGTTCACCAACATCCTGGACGTCGTCGGCGGCTACTACGTCAGGAGCGCCCCGCTCATGCAGCATTACGGCACGGGGACGGTGCTGGCGTTTGAGCCGCGCTTCGAGGTGCCGCAGGACTTCGACGGCAAGGACGGTGCGTCCGGCTTCGAGCTGCTGTCGCTGCCTGTTTACACCAACCTGCCCATGACGGTGACGGCGGCCACGAAGCTGACCGCGCCCGTCCAGAAACTGGTGAAGGACGGCAGGCTCGTGAACTGCGACGAATCCGTCAACCCATGGGGGCTGTCGTTCACGTTCAGGTCCGCGACGGGACTGTTCAGGTCCTCGTTCAAAGCCTACTATCAAAACGGCGCGGGCACGCAGAAGACCAAGCGCTTCACCGTCAAGGGCGTGTTCGTCCCGACACGCGCGTTGTATAGCGACACCGCCGACTGGTACGGCTTCTACCTTGTCTCCGACAAGTGCCATTACCTGGACGCGGGCGGCAATACAAAAACCTACCCGTTCAAATGGTCATACGACGTGCGCCTCGGCGTGCCGGAGCCCACGCCGTAAGGCACTGTCCCCTTGGACGTTCAGCGATGAGCGCGGCAGGACAATGGTTCGGGTGGGCGGTCGGCGCTGCGGTCTTCGCGGCGCTGACGGGCGTGCTCGCGAAGGTCGGCGTCCGGGGCATCGACTCGAACTTCGCGACGCTGATCCGCACCATCGTCATCACTGTGATTCTGGCGGGCATCGTCGCCTTCACGGGCGCATGGTCGAACCCGCTGGCGCTGCCCAAGAAGACGCTGCTCTTCCTCATCCTCTCGGCATTCGCGACCGGCGCGTCGTGGGTCTGCTACTACCGCGCGCTCCAGCTGGGGGACGTGTGCCAAGTCGTCCCCGTGGACAAGGCAAGCGTCGTCTTGGCCATCCTCTTCGCCGCCCTGTTCCTCGGCGAACGCCCCACCCTCCGCGACTGGACCGGTGCCGCGCTCATCGCCGCAGGCGTTTTCTTGCTCGCCCTGAAACGTTGACGCAGGAGGGGCATGGGGCAACCTCTCTCCCTGATTCCCCATGAGAAATCAAAATTGGAATTCCCTCTTTCTTCTCCTTGACATCCCGGTCATTTTCGTAGATACTTACGTGGTATTCTATTATCAGGAGCTGGTTCCTGAAGGGCTGGCCCGTAACAGGAGGTTGACTCATGAGAGCATTGTTGAAGGATTGGATGAAGGCGGCGGGCGCTGCCTTGTGTGTGGGCCTGTTCGCGTCCAGCGCGTTGAGCGCGGAGCGCGTATGGACAGGTAACGGCGGCGCGGACAACGCATGGTCGAATGCCGCGAACTGGTCGGACAACATGGTCCCCGGATCGGGTGACATCGCGGTCTTCAACGCTACGAGTGGCAACGCGACGGTCGCGGTCACCGACACCCGCACCGTCCAGCAGGCTCATGTCCGCGCGATAATCGACGTGACGATCGTGGTTGAGAGCGGCATGACGTTCACCGTCGCCAACAGCGGCGCAAACGGGCTTCAGGTGCAGACGGCCGGCGGGCGCCTGACCGTGGATGGACCCGGCACGGTGGCCTTCTCGCAGGCCAACGCGACGAACGGGCTGGACAACGGCGCGGTGCTGGGCGCGACGCTCACCATCAACGCGAAAATCTCCGGCGGCTTCTGCTTCGAGGGGTATGTGAACTCCACCGCGTACAACGGCCTCTACGTCTTGGGCAATCCTGCCAACGACTTCACGGGGGATTGCTTCCTCTCCAGCGCCCTGACCCTCGCGGCGGTCAAGCTGGCGAATGCGAATCAGCCCTCCGCCATCGGGGCGGGGTCCCTCTACAGCGTCGGCTACTCCAGCACCCTGCGCTACACGGGCGCGGGCGACAGCACGGACCGTGATTTCCGCTTCACGACCGGCAACGCGACCATCGGCTATGCCCCGGGCCTGGAGCAGGCCGGCACGGGCCCGCTCGACTGGACGGGGCCCGTGTACAGCACGCTCGCCGCCGCCGCGACGCTCCGCCTGCTGGGCGACTCCCCCGCGCCCGCCACCATCTCCGGCGACATCTACACCACCGCCGGGTCGCTCGGCATCGCCAAGAGCGGCAGCGGCACGTGGACGCTCTCGGGCGACAACACGTTCACGGACGGCATCACCGTCAACGGCGGCACGCTTGCGCTCGCCTCGCTCACCGCCGCCGGGACCGGCCCCATCACCGTCGCCTTGGGCGCGACCCTCGCGCTCAACCCCTCCGCCACGCCCGGCTTCAACGTCACGCTCCCGGCGGTCGCCTCGACCGGTGGCGCGAAGATCGACATCCACGGCGCGTCCACGGTGACGTTCAGCGCCCTCAGCGGCGCGTTCGCCTTCACCGCGCCGAACGCCGCGATTTTCGTCTCCGGCCTCGCGGCGGGGCCGGTGCCGGGCGTCACGCTCAACGGCAACCCGGCCGCGTATGACCTGACGCTGGGCCTGATTGAGGCACCGCCCACGCCAGCCCCCGGCATCGCCACGCGCGACGACACCCTCCCCAACGGCCCGCTCCTCGCGGCGGTCATCGACACCCCCAACGCGGGCGGCGCGAACCCCATCGCCCTGCCGGCCCCCCTCACGGAGCTCTTCAGCCTCACCATGGACGCGCTGGGCGACGCCGCGACCGTTGGCTTCAACGGCGGGACGCTCGCGCTCAGCACCGTCGCCGTCAACGCGGGCAAGGACGCGCTGACCCTCGGCGCGGCGCCGCAGGACGGCGTGCTCGCGCCGCCCGCCGGGCTCACGGGCGAGGCCGCCATCGCCGCGCTCATGCCGCTCATCTGGTACGACCCCTCGGACCCTGTCACGGTCTCGATCGACGCGGGCAACGCCGTCACCGGCCTCGCCAACAAGGGCTCGGGCGGCGCGGCGCTGGACGCGGGCCAGCCGAACCCCGGCTTCACCATGCCCCTCTACGCCACGGGCGCGGACTCCCACAGCGCGTTGCCCATGCTCCATGTCAACGCCGTCGATCAGGGGCTGGAGAGCCTCGCCAACACGGGCATCACCGGCGCCTCCACGCGCACGCTCATCGCGGTCATGAGCAGGGGCGAGGCTGCCTCGCGCCTCGACGTCAGCTTCGGCAACACGGTGAACCGCCAGTGGTTCGCGCTGCTGGCAGGCTACAGCACCACCGCCACGCGCTTCTCGGTTTACGGCGGGGACATCGACATCGCGGCGTACCCCACCAACACCCTCGTCGTGATGAGCCTCGTCAACAACGTGAACGGCAACCCCGGCACGGTACGCGGTTTCGCGGACGGGGTCCCGACCGCGACCGCCCCGACGTACGCGGACCTGAACACCGCCAACTCGCCGCTCCGGCTCGGCTATTCCGCCGCCTCGGGGAATGCCGTCAACAGAGGCCAGATCGGCGAGGTGCTGCTCTTCAACCGCGCGCTCACCGATACCGAGCGCGCCACCGTCGAGGTGTACCTCGTCAACAAGTGGAAGCCGCGCACCGTCATCCCCCCGGCCGCGGTTGTCCCGCCCGAAAGCGTGGTCAGCAGCCTGAGCCCGCTCATCTGGTACGACCCCTCCGACGCGGCGACCGTCACGCGCAGCCTCGACAAGGTCACGCGCCTCACGAACAAGGGCGTCGGCATGGACATGGACGCGGTGGTGCGCCCCGGCTGGGCCGCGCTGGACTACGCCACGGGCGCGGCCTCGCACAGCCACCTGCCCATGCTGTGCAAGGGCTTCGCCAGCCAAGGGATGCAGAGCGCGTCCAACACGGGCATCACGGGCAGCGCCAACCGCACCCTCATCGCGGTGATGAGCCGCACGGGGTATGCCGCGCTTTACACGGGCCACGGCGGCAGCACCTCGGGGCTGTCGTTCAGCATCGCGCTCCACAACCTCTACACGCGCTTCGAGACATACAGCGGGGATGTGGACATGGCGCCCGTGTGGGACAAGGTGCCCAGCGTGCTGACCTTCGTCAGCGGCGTGGGCGGGGAGGCCACCAACTTCTTCGGCTATGTGGACGGCGTGGCCAGCGCGCCCCACAGCCGCGCGTCCGGCTTCAACACGCCCGACTCGCCGCTCTGCCTCGGCCACCGCAACGGCGCGAACGGCGAGGCCGCCTACCAAGGGCAGATCGGCGAGGTAATCCTCTTCGACTACACCCTCTCCGACCAGCAGCGTCAGGATGTCGAGGCGTACCTGATCGCCAAGTGGAAATCCGCGCGCCTGGACGTCGCCCCGCAGGGCGGCGCGCTCACCCTGCGCAATGACAGCGCCGCGCCCCTCACCGTCAACGCCGCCGTCAACGGCGCCGCGCTGATCAAGGAAGGCGGCGGCACCGTCACCCTCGCGGGCGGCACGGTTGCCGCCGGGGCACTCATCGAGACCGGCATCTTCGCCCTCGACACCCCCGCCGGGCTGCTCGACACCTTCACCGCGCCCGTCGCGGGCGCAGGCAAGCTGGTGAAGGATGGCGACGGGACTCTGCTGCTGCCCCACACGTTCGCGAACGCCCACGCGGGCGGCACGGATATCCTCGCCGGAACGGTGAGCGCGTCCAGTACCGGCGCGTTCGGCACCGGCCCCGTGGTCATCGCGGACGGCGCGGCGCTCGACATCGGCGGCAACCCTGTCACAACCGCTTTCGCGTTCCCCAACGTCTTCACCGTCAGCGGCGCGGGCGTGGACGGCACGGGCGTGATCGTCCACAACAGCCTGGTGCCCCAGCAGAACGCCTTCGCCAGCACGGTCACGCTCGCGGACGACGCGACGTTCGGCGGCACCGGCGGGCGCTGGGACTTCCGCGGCCCCGGATGCTTCCTCGACCTCAACGGCCACATCCTCACCAAGGTCGGCGCGGCGGACCTGCGCCTCTTCAACGGCGGCGGCGGCTTCCGCAACGCCCCCGCCGGAAAGGCCGTCCATATCCAGCAGGGCATCCTCGGCATCGAGAGCTCCAACTTCACCCCGAACGACAGCACGCCCCAGCTCCACATCGACGGCGGCGCGCGCTTCGGCCTGTACAACATCGAGGCGCCCTTCCGCTGGACGATCGTCCCGGCGGACAACGCGGATATCTGGTCGTATGGAGGAAACGACACCAACCGCAACGTGCTGACCGCCGACATGGCCCTCCCCGGCACGCTCCACCTCTCCGCCAACGGCGCGTTTAGCACGACCCTCACGGGGCAGATCTCCGGCCCGGGCGGCCTGTTCGTCCATGACGGCGGCATTACGGCCCAGCGGCTGCTCGCGCACCCGAACAACACCTATGCGGGGATGACCGTCGTGTCCAACGCCCTGCTGTGCCTGCGCTACCCCGACAGCCTCCCCAACGCCGCCAACCTGCGCCTGACGCTCCCGGCCGGGGCCAACACGGGCGTGCGCATCTATGCGGACGGCAACAACAGCTGGCCCCCCGCGCGCATCAAGGCGCTCGCGGAGAGCGGCGCGTTCATCGCCACCACCCGCAACGGCCAGCGCCTCGAGGTCGAGGTCGCCTCGGGCGTCACCGATTTCTTCACGGGCCTCAGCATCGGCGCACCGTTCCGGTCCGAGTTCAGGAAGATCGGCGCCGGCACGCTCGTCCTCGACGGCGCCACGCACATCGCGCCCGCCACGGGCGACTTCCGCGTCAACAGCGGCACGCTCATCCTCTCGAACAACGCGGCCGTCACCACCACCCACGACATTTCGGCGTCCCACTTCTACGCCGACACCAGCACCACGATCCTTTGCGATGACGCGCAGATCATCGGCGTGGAGAGGGGTTACAACACGACGGGCGGGGCCGAGTTCGCCCTCGTGCATGACAACGGCAAGGCCGTGGTCGAGTTGCGGGACAACGCCATCATCACGAACAGGCTGTCAATCGCAGGCTACAACACCGGCAACACCCCGCCAAACAGCATCGCCGCGATCTACCTGACGGACAGCAGCCGCTTCGTCAGCACGAGCGGCGGGGGCATCGACGGCTACGTCGGGCGCTACGGGCACGGGTACATCCAGATCGACGACGCGAGCGAGCTCTTCCTCAAAGGCTACACGCACCTCGGGACCTACGGCGCCGGCATCGGCGAGATCCGCCAGACCGGCGGGCGCTTCATCTTCAACGGCCTGCGCAACCCCGTCCCCGCGGCCGGCACCATCACCGACAGCTACGGCGGCGGCCTGGGCCTGAGCCGCGCCGGCACGGGCGTCCTCCACCTCGAGGGCGGCGTGTTCGAGCATTACGGCGACATGCGCATCCTCGACGGCGGCGTCAACGCCACCACCGCCTCCGGCACCGCCGTCTTCACCGTCACCGGCACGGCCGACGCGATGACCGACCGCCGCATCGACATGGGCAACCGCCTGAACGCGACCGCAAACGTCAACCTCAACGGCGGCCGCCTGACCACGCGCCAGTTCAACCGCCAGCAGATCGCCGGGACCGGCCTCACCCGCGCCTACGTCAACTTCAACGGCGGCACGCTCCGCGTCACCAACAACGTGACCACCGCGACGTTCGCGGACCCGCGCCTGCTCGTGACCCCGAACGCCGAGACCGCGCCGCTCAACGCGTTCGTCTATGACGGCGGCGCGGTCATCGACATCGGCGAGGGCGTCGCCAAGAGCATCGACATCCCGCTGGAGCGCCCCGAGGGCATGGGCGTGGCCGCCGTCAACGTCAACGCCCCCGGTACGGGCTACATCGCCCCGCCCTACGTCACCTTCACGGGCGGCGGCGGCGCGAACGCCACCGCCATCGCGCGCATCAGCAAGGCCGGGCAGCTCACGGGCATCGAGGTCACCAACCCCGGCTACGGCTACACCTCCGCCCCCACCGTCACCCTCACGGGCGGCGGCGGTTCGGGCGCGACCATCAGCGGGGTCGCCATGGCCATGAGCGCCGAGGGCGGCCTGACCAAGACCGGCCCCGGCGCGCTCACCCTCAACGCCCCCTGCACCTACCTCGGCCCCACGCGCGTGGAGCAGGGCGCGCTGGTGCTGGGCTGCCCCGACGCCATCCACCCCGAGTCCGCGATCATCATCAGCGACGGCACCCTCAACCTCGGCGGCCACACCATCACCAACATCAGCGTCACCCTCACCGGGTCCGGCGCTATCATCAACGGCAAGCTCGTCACCGCCTCCGCCGTCAAGACCGGCCCCGGCACCGCCACGTGGGACGTGGAGCTCGCGTTCGCGCCCATCCAGACCCAGCCCTTCGCCGGGCTGTTCGAGGGCTTCGTCACGGGCTACCCGAACACCACCACCCCCAACCCCTGCACCGCCATCGAGCTCACCACCGTCGCCGCCAACGGCAACGCGGGCGCTGTCAACACGCCCATCAACGGCAAGCCGTGGACCTCCAACTGCACCTACATCTACTCGGGCTACATCTGGAACCGCGCCGGCACCAACGAGACGTGGACCTTCGCCAAGAGCTTCGACGACCGCGTGGACCTGACCATCGACGGCATCACCGTGATGGCCCACCCCACCTACAACGCCGTCGCCCGCCAGCAGGTCACGCTCTCCCCCGGCCCGCACGCGATCGAGATCCGCTTCGGGCAGGGCACCGGCGGCGTGGGGGCGATGGCGCAGCCCGCAGGTGCCCACGAATGGTGGAACAACAACACGATGCCCATGGGGATTGACTTCCTCGGGCGCAACGAGCCCGAGATCGCCTACTACGCCCCCATCGAGGACCCCGGCGACGGCTCCTTCCTCACCCTCACCGCCAGCGGCGACACGGTCGCGCCGGACACCGCCCTGCGCGTGCTAGAAGGCACCCTCGCCGTCCCCGCCAAGAGCCGCAGGCCCGGTCTCTGGGAAGGCCGCCTCTTCCATACGGGCAACATCGACGTCGCCACGCCGAACCCCTGCGAGGCCGTCGAGCTCACGCACGTGGCCGCCAACGGCAACCCCGGCAACAGCGGGCCCGTCAACGGCAAGCCGTGGGCCAACAACAACACCTACGTCTATACGGGCTTCCTCTGGAGCCACGCCGACACCAACGAGACGTGGACCTTCGCCAAGAGCTTCGACGACGAGGTCCAGCTCCTCATCAACGGGCAGGAGTTCCGCCACGGCACGTGGAACGCCGTCGGCCGCTACCAGATGACCATCGCGCCCGGCGCGAACACCTTCGAGGTCCGCTTCGGGCAGGGCGCGGGCGGCATGGGCGCGATCGCCCAGACCACGGCGGGCAACGAGTGGTGGACGAGCGCCAACATGCCCCTCGGCGCGGACAAGCTCGGGCGCAACACGACGGACATCCGCAACTACGAGCTCCTCGTGGACCCCGGCGACGGATCGGTCTTCACCCTCGACAACGCGCCCCCCAACGCCAGCGTCCTGGACGGCGTGAACGTCGATGTCGCAGACGGCGCGACCCTCGACCTCGGCGGCGTGCCGCGTGACGGCATGATCATCTCCCCCGGCGGCGACGACCTCACCGCCACCATCTCCGTGGACGACATCGCCGCGCTCAACGGCATGACCTACCGCCTCACCATCCACGACCCGCCCGCCGCCGCCGCGGATCTCACCGCCGGGCTGTGGGAAGGCCACATCCAGTGCGTCCAGGCCGCGGGCTACTGGGATCTCTTGGTCCCCAACCCCAAGGGCTCCGTCCAGCTCACCACCCGCGCGGGCAACGTCCCCTACGGGACCCAAAACTCCGGCGAGCGCGCCGAGTTCTGGGGGACCTCCTACAACATCTGGATCTACACCGGCTACCTCTGGAACCGCAGCGGCGCTGACCAGACATGGACGTTCCGCGCGCGCTGGGACGACTACGTGAGCCTGACGATCGACGGCAATCTCATCCTCAACTGCGGCGCCACCGCCACCTACGCGGACTACACCCTCACCCCCGGCCCGCACGCCATCGAGATACGCTTCGCGGACGGCACCGGCAGCGTCGGCGCGAACGACAACCCGAACATCGGCGGCCTGACCTACGACCCCTCCGGCGGCGGTTCCGCCGCACCCCTCTCCAACTTCCGCAGGCTGGAGGACACCGGCACCGGGGCGTTCCTCACCACGACCGCAGAGCCCACCCCCGGCGACAACGGCCCCAGCGACGTGATCACCCGCGCCGGTGCGCTCGACCTCACCGGCCTGACGATTACCCCGTCCGACCTGCCCTCCGCGACGCCCCCCGGCAGCAAGTACGTCATCGCCACCGCCGAAGGCGGCTTCACCGGGACGCCCACCCTCGACGGTTTCGACCCCAAGTGGAGAACCTTGCGGAAAGGCAACGAGCTCTGGCTCACCACCCTCGGCGGGACAATCATCCTGCTGCGCTAATGCCGATAGGATAGCCTTGCCGCCGCCGGGGCGCAAGGCTTTCAGGATGAGGATTAATCTCGCGCAAAGGCACGAAGGCCACAAAGGATTTAGGCGCCTGAACACAACCTTCGTCCCCTTTCACGATGGAGGGCGAACGAGAGATGGAGGGCGAGCGTCCCCGCGAGCCGTTAGACAAATGGAGGGCGAACGACAAATGGAGGGCGAGCGTCCCCGCGAGCCGTTAGACAGATGGAGGGATGGAGGGCGAGCGTCCTCGCGAGCCGTCAGACAAATGGAGGGATGAAGGGCGAGCGTCCCTTCATCTGTATTTTACACGCCCTAGGTCTCCTTGGAGAGCGGCGGCAAGCTACTGACCTGACGCACTCACCACGGGCCACTCATCCTCAAAACATCATGGCGCGTCGCCATCGCTGATTGCGGCGTCTTCTGCGGTATCCAGCCCTGTCAGCGCGGAGGCTTCGGAGGCGGGGAGGGCTTCGACTTTGGAAAGCTTGCCGGACAGGATGCGGTGGCGCTCCGAGGCTTTGCCCACGGCGGTCCCGGCCTCGTCCAGTTTCGCCTGCACCTTGTCCAGAAGGCCGCCGAACAGCCCGAGCTGCGTCTTGATTGCGCCCAGCGTTTTCCAGACCTCGGCGGAGCGTTTCTGGATGGCCAGCGTCCTGAACCCCATCTGGAGGCTGTTCAAGAGCGCGGCCAGCGTGGTGGGCCCGGCAATCAGCACGCGGCTGTCGCGCTGGATCCGGTCGGCGAGGCCGGGGCGGCGCAGCACTTCGGCGTACAGCCCCTCGGTGGGCAGAAACAGCACGGCGAAATCGGTCGTGTGCGGCGGGGCGATGTACTTGTCGCGGATGTCGCGGGCGAAGGACTCGACCGCCGCCGCCAGCGCCCGGCTCGCCGCCTCCGCGCCCTCCGCGTCAGCGCGGTCGGCCGCCTGCATCAGCCGCTCGTAATCCTCGCGGGGGAATTTCGAGTCGATGGGCAGCCACACGGGCTTGCCGTCGTCGTCGCGGCCCGGCAGCTTGACCGCGAACTCCACCACTTTGTCGCTGCGCGGGTTGGGCCGGACGTTCTGCGCGTACTGGTCGGCCTGCAGGAAATTCTCCAGCAGCGCCGCCAGCTGCGTCTCGCCCCACGTCCCCCGCGTCTTGACGTTGGCGAGGACGCGCTTGAGGTCGCCCACGTCGGAAGCCACCGCCTGCATCTCGCCGAGCGATTTGATGACCCGCTCCAGATTGTCGCCGACGAGCTTGAACGACTCGCCCAGCCGTTTTTCCAGCGTGGACTGCAATTTCTCGTCCACCGTCTGCCGCATCTGCTCCAGCTTCTCGGCGTTCTGCGCGGCCAGCGCATCCAGCCGCGCGTCCAGCGTCTTGCGCGTCTCGGCGGCGGCGGCGTTCAGTTCCGCGCGCGTCTGGGAGAGCGTTTCGGACAGCGTGGTCTGCACCTGCCCCAGGCGTGTGGCGAAATCGGCAAGCTGCTGGTTCTGCGCGTGACGCGCATCCGCGAGCGCGGCGGATGTCGCCTTCTGGAATTCGGAGGCCTGCGCACGCCCCTCTTCGCGCGACCGCGCCGCCGAATCGGCCATCTCCGTGCGCGTCTTCGCCATGATGTCCTCGGTCGTCGCCCGCATCTGCTCCAGCCGTTCATTCACGGCCTTGCGCGTCTGCTCCAGCCGTTCGTCCAACGCGCCGCGAAGCGCGTCGAGGCGTGTGTTGACTTCCGAACGGATGTTCTGTTCCGTCCGGTTCAGCGCATCGCCCAACGCCGTCAGGATAACGTCCCGGTCGATCTGCGCCACTGGACGGCGCAACAGAAGGCAAAGTAACACAACTGCCACGAATACGAGGCCGAGGAGAACGGAGAGGAGAATGATTGTCGTCATGGGGTCTTGCCTTTTTTAAGTCCGTCCGGCTGCTGGGCGAGAAGAATGGAATTGAACACTAATCCTAAAACTATATAAAACCAAAATCATGCCATGAGTATAGCTCGGGCAGGAAAATTACGCAACGGAAAATTTCAATATCCAATATCCAAGTAGGGTGCGCTGTGGGGTAACGACTGGTAGGGCGACGGCGGGGGCGGGCGCGAACGTAGAGACGGATGATTATCCGTCTCCGCAGGCCTTGCGGAATATCCAATAACCAACACGGAATATTCAATGTCCAAGTAGGGTACGCTCGGGGGGAGGGGACGGAGGGGCGAGGAATATCCAATAACCAACACGGAATATCCAACGTCCAAGTAGGGTGCGCTCAGGGGAGGAGACATAGGAGACGAAAGGGAAGAGGGGCGTTATGCCCCTAGGAAGCAGACTGAAAGCCTTGTGGTTATGATGCCGGGAGCGCAAGGCTTCCGCCTTGCTGACAATAAATGCAGGGCGGAAGCCCTGCGCCCTCGGAATACGCGATTGACAACGCCCTTTCAGGGCAATGTATAATGGATTCAACCGCCTTGTTAGTAACCCGATGGTTGGCCTCAATTATGCCAGTGGCCAAGCCCCGTGTACATCCAGTACCCGTAGCGTTTCTCTAACTTCCCCTCCCAGAAAACATTGGCGAGGGGGATGTCTTTGTTTCGAGCCATCTCCACCATGTATGTGTCCTCATCCACCCTTTGAAAAATAATCTCGATTGCGTCGAGCACGGTGTCCCGGCTGCCTCTTGTCAGAGGGTAGCCTTTCCGGATAAGGGCGTCCAGCAGATCGCCCGTGCTGACGGGCGGCGGGAGCCCGGTCACCGACAGGTGGAGCGGGGTGGACGGGAGAAGGAAACCCCTAAAGAGCATCACCTCGACCAATTCAACGGCGTCCTCCTCCGGGGTGTTTTGCCTGTCTCGCCGTAGCAACGCCACAACCCTTTCATTCGCGTTTGTCTCGTCGTGAAACAAAAAATACCGCTCCAGAGGGCGTTGGTTCTGGTCGCCGGTCATGCGCTGCCCCTTGTCCGCCCCTTTCATCAGGAGGAGCTCCATGACCCCGATTGCCTCCTCCACTGCGGCCTCCGTAATAAGGGGAACCTCAACGTAATCCTCACCTTCCCAGAGGCGGTAGTCCGGCGACACCTTCCGCAGGAATCTGGCGACGGCCTCAACATTATCCTTGGCAATCGCATCGCTCAACTCCCTGTCCGACAGGCATTGCCGGGCCGCCTTTGACACGCAGCCCGACAAGAGCGCAAGAGCGGCGAACGACAGCAGCAGCACGGCCTTCGTTTTCATTTGAGCATGGAGGTTATGAGGTTGCGGTGCATAAGGTGGTGCGGGCTGTATGCGCCCCTTCAGGGGAATTCCGGCCCGCAGAAGGAATCACGGGAAGAAATACCCGTGCCACCTTCTTGACAAAACTATGCGGACAAAAATCCATAATGAGAATATACTCTTATGGATGGGTTCATGCAACGTTTTTTAGATGACCCGCCTGTTTTTTCACGCAGAGTGCCGGGAGCGCAAGGCTTCCGCCTTGCACGATTATAATAAATGCAAGGCGGAAGCCTTGCGCTCCCGGCGATTCCTGATTCGAAGGCGCGGGGATGCCTGCCTCAGCGGGCCTCTATGCCGCCGTGCGGAGCCCACAGCCCTCCTTTTTCCCTGTCACGGGGAAATGCCAGACGCGGGGGCACGGCCCCGATGCATGCCCAAAATCATGTTGAGGATATACTCCTGCGGCGGGGATCGCGCAAGGGGTTTTGAGCAGAAATGTCAAATGAGGAGATACGACACCAAATGAATGTCCGACCCCAAATGAACCGAAGTATGTTTAATAGCACAAATGTTAAAACGGACCTCTCAATACGTCATTAAGTGCCTCAAATTCCGCCATCCTCGCACGCAACACTAAATCTACGCTATTTTCCAATGTTTTCAAGTGTTCTTGGTAATATTCAGAATTTATTACTGTAGAGCACGCAGAAAAAATAGCGCTATCAATTTCCGATTTTGGATAGATGTCTGCCATAACCAATTTCATCGTACCAATACGGTAGTTCAATAGAACAAGCTCGTCTAATGCATCTTGCAGTGCCTCAGGGAACGACCAGTCGCTGTTCGTAATGCTGGATGCTTTCTGAGTTTCTAAAGAAGCGCATGACGCTACGAGAGACAACATAAGCCCCAAGAGAAAAGGCACACGAAGCATTCGGTACGTAATCATTTTACCCCCTCCTGTATTTCCTGCAACGCCTTTAATTCCACTATCTTCACACGCAGTTCTAAATCTACGCTGCTTTCCAGTTTTCTCAAGTGTTCTTGGTAGCTTCCTGAATCTATCACTGTAGAGCACGCAGAAAAAATAGCACTGTCAATTTTCGGTTTAAATAAGACCATGCCCTCTTTCAGCCCAGCATTTAGACGGTTCACGCGGGCAAGATCGTCCAGTTTATTAGACAATGCGTCAGAGGACGGCCAGACATTATTCGCGAAGTTGGATGCTTTCTGAGTTTCAAGGGAAATACATGACGCTGTGAAGCATAACATCACTCCCGCAATAAAAGACAAATGAAGCATTCGGTACATAATCATGTTAGTCTTTCCTCCGTTAGGGTTACCTTGCAGGATACCCGCTAGTTATCTTCGTGAGGGGGTTGTGGGAGTAGGCGGCGGTGATTGCAGGGCGGAAGCCCTGCGCTCCCGGGGAGGCGACGGCGTCGAGGCGGTCGTGGGCGTCGTCGGCGTACTGGCCGCTGATCGCTAACCGCCGGCAACTGGACCCAAAACTATACGGGAACAGAATCATGTTAGGAGTATAGCCTTTCTCGGGAAATCGTGCAACGGTTTTTTACGGCGCATCCCGTTTTGGAAATGGCTTGCGCGGCGCAGAAGAATATGCGATTATTACTAACCGTGGAAAGGGGGGTGTGTTGCCCGTCCAAGGTGCCGTTGTCAATATGAAGGGGAAGCGAGGAAAGGAAGTGAAGAAACGCGGAACGTTAATTGGTGCGCGGGGAACGCTCTCCGCCCATTTTAAGAAGGTGGTGCGGGCATTCCTGCCCGCATTAGACCACGGGCAGGAATGCCCGTGCCACCTTATTCCTAATTAAATGTTATGGCGGAGGCTCGGCGACATAAAAAATCTTGTTTACGCGCGTTGTGGCGGGCGTTGGTGTTTGTGTTCCTGCTGGTGGCGGTGAACGCGGTGATCCTCGGGGTCGTGGCGTGGAACAAGCGCATCGAGTGGGCGACGAAAATTGCGCGGAAGGAGCTGGACAAGCGCGGGCTGTCGGATGTCTCGTTCGAGATATCGGAGTTGCTGCCTGACCGTGTGTCATTACAGAATATACGTGTCGAGACGGAGGCGGGGGAGACGTTGCTGGGTGTCGGCATTCTGTGCGTGCGTTTCTCTTTCCCGGAAGTGTTGTGCGGTGTAATCACCATGGTGGACGTTGATAAGGTCGATATTCCCGTTGACCTTGACGGGGCGCGGGTGACGGTGCCGCTGCTGGAGCGGCTGGGGCCGCTCTTGGAGGCGGAGGGGGCGCAGGAGGCGGGGGAGGCATCGTTGGATTTTATGGTCAGCGCGGTCAATGTTTCGGATGTGAATATTTTTTTGCGGAGCGGGGGCAAGAGCGTGTCGACGCTCCGCATAGCCGAGGCGAGGGCGATGATGACCCACCGCCGGGCGGGGTATGCTTTGAACCTGACCGTGCAGGATGGGTTGCGCTCGCCGCGTGTCCTGAATGTGAATGGGGAGGTCATCCCGTGGTGCGGCTTTGTGCAGCTGTATGGCGACACGCAGGTGGGGGACGTGGCATGGTTGCTGGATTCCGTCCAAGAGGTGATGCCCGAAGAGATGGCGCGGTTGCCCGTGGCGGTGTCGAATTGTAGCGCGGTGGTGCGCATGGAGTTGAACGCAAATGCGTGGACGAACATCGAGCATTTTCAGGTCACGGCGGAGTTCGGGCGCGGCAGTGTGGTGACGGTGCCGGGGCAGGATGTGGAGGTGACGCTGCAGTCGGCGAGGCTGGAGGCGTCGGGGAATTTGACGAACGCGCAGTGCCGCGTGAGCATGGGCATCGCGGGGTTGCGCTCGGGCGGGGACATCCAGGTGTCGCAGGAGGAGGGTCGGCTGCTGAGCGTGCGGGGGACGGCGGCGTTTCAGGAGTCGGGGACGAACCGCGCGTTGCGGGCGACGCTGGACACGGACCTGTCAGGGCGCGCGGCGGCGAAAATCCTGCCGGACATCCTGCCGTTGATGCCGCGCCTTCTGACGGACGGCGGGACGCTCCGCGCGGAGGCGGATTTGGCGCAGGCCACGGGTGCGGCGGAAGCGCCGTGGGAGGGCGCGGCGCGGTTCGTGGCGGAGGCGCGACGCACGTCGGTGACGCTGCCGGAGGGGCGTTTCGCGGCGGGCCGCGCGGCGGTCGAGGGGCGCGCCGAGATTCGCGGCGGCTGGTTGGGCGACGTGCGCACGGAAGTGGTGGTCGAGGACGGGATGTACAGTTCGCAGGGCAACCGCGCACACATGGATTTTCGCATGACGCTGGATGCGTCGCCGCCATACGGGCACGCCACGGGGACGTTCGAGGGCCGGGTCAACGCGAACAACTGGCTGGCGAAGAGCGGCGTACGGCTGGCGGACACGAACGGGATTGCGTTCAAGGGGAATGCGACGTTGCGGGATATTGCGGATGTCCCGAAGTGGGAGGCGGTGCTGCACGTCCCGGAGTTTGACGTGATGTCGGCGTCGGGTGATTGGCACAGCACGGTCCGTGGCGGGGGGGATATCCGCTACAGTGCCGTGGAGACAAAGATGGATGTGGCAGTGTATGCGGACAAGGCGCAGTGGACCTCACCGGAATTGCCGGGGGGGGGCTGTGCGACGGCCGGGGTTGAGCGCGCGTCAATGGTTATCGAGTTGCCGCCGTTCAGCACGGCCGATACGTCGAATGCGGTCGTGAACGTGGGGCTTGCGGTGGAGGGCGGCGCGTGCAAAGCCGGGGATGTGTTCGAGGTCAAAGACCTGAACGCGGCAATCCCGTTCACGTGGTCGATGGCGGAGGGCATCGCGTTCCCGGATGCGCCAGAGATTGCGTGGGAGCGGATGACGCTGGACGGGCTTGGCATCGTGCCGACGGGGTTTGCGCTGACGAACGCGGGCGGCGTGGTGGATGTCCGCGCGGGCGTGCGCTGCGAGGGGAGCGCGCTCAACATTCAGGCGTCGGCGCAGGTGCCGCTGGATGCCCCGGGGCAGTTGACGGTGGGGCTGGAGGTCCCTGACATGGCGCTGGGGCCGGAGGACGCGTTGGCGGCGTGGCTGCGGAAAATCGATGCGGAGACGCGCGTCAAGGGGAGCCTCGCGGTGCGGGCTGACCTGCGCCTGCTGGGGAGCCAGCCGTACCTGCTGGGGCAGTTGGATGTGTCGGGCGGCAGCCTGACGCGGGGGGGGCTTGACGTGTCGGGCATCACGGTGCGCGTACCGTTCGAGGCGGGCGTGGAGGCGCGCACGGTCCAGCGGCCGTTCGTCGCTTTCGAGGCAATGAAAATGGGCGACATCCGTTTAGACAATGGGCGCGTCGAATTTCAGGCGACGCCGAGGGAGTTTTTTATCGACCGCATGGAGGCTGATTTCTGCAAGGGCAAACTCTACACGTATTCGATCCACCTTGACCCGCAGAACCCGCGCGTGGAGGTGACGGTCTATGCGGACCGCATTGACTTGGGCGAGATGCTGATGGTGACGCTGCCGTTCAAGGCGGATCACGCCGAGGGGGTGCTGTTCGGGCGCTTCCCCGTGGCGCTCGACAACGGGCGCGTCCGCCTGAAGCCCGGCTACCTCTATTCGCTGCCGGGGCAGGGGGGCTCATTCCGCTTGGAGGACAGCAAGCCGCTGGAGGCGCTGCTGGCGCAGGCGGGGATACACTCGGACGTGGACAGGCCGCTGGCGAAGGCGCTCAGCGACATGGATTTCGACGCCATACGGGTTGAGTTGGACACGGACGACGATGGCGGCGCGGCGTTGCGCCTCTGGCTGCAGGGGAAGTCGAACTCCAAGGAATGGCCCGCGCCGGTTGACTTGAACCTGAATGTGCGCGGCTCACTCGAAACGGTGTTGAACATGGGGCTGAAATTGTCACAATGAAAAGGAGAGACACAATGAGAAGGCTATGCTTGACCGCCTCACTGGCGTTGGCGATGGCATCGGGTTTTGGCGGCTGCATCAAGACCCAGCATGATATTCGGGCGGAGATCGCGCCGATTAAAATCACGATGGACATTAACCTGAAAGTTCAGAAAGAGCTTGAGGACTTTTTGGATTTGGACTAACTCGCGGAAAGGATGTTTAAGATGAAACGGATAATCAGTGTTGCGGTGGCGTTGGTGATCGGCGTCGCGAGTGTCTCGATGGCGGACGCGCTTGCGGATGCCAAGGCCCGCCGGAAAGAGCGGCGCGAAGCGGTCGAGCAGTTGCTGAAAAAAGGCGTGGCCGAAGAGGGCGCGGCCGGGTATCTTGTCGTCAAGAAGAGCGCGGCGGACGACGAAGGCGTGGTGGGCGTGCTGAAGGCTGAGAACGCCGACCGCAAGATCGCCTACGAGGCCATCGCCCAAAAGAACGGCACATCGCCCGAGGCCGTCGGCAAGCAGGCCGCCGAGATCAACAAGAAGAAGGCGGCGGAACTGCGCTAGTGTCCTGTAAAATACAGATGACGGAGTAGGGGATTACCCTGTTTGGATGGCGTGATATGGAGGGCGAGATATGGATGGCGTGATATGGAGGGGGGGCGGGTGCCCGGGGGGGCGGGGCGAAGTGGGTCCAGCGTCCGCCCCCCCGGCCGCCGCGCTCCC
>Ga0082212_10002876_pt1 | contig 24690 bp, 21 predicted proteins | sample TergutNt197P3_FD_71548 | JGI IMG/M metagenome (GOLD analysis project Ga0082212, IMG submission 71548) | Neocapritermes taracua P3 segment gut microbial communities from Petit-Saut dam, French Guiana - Nt197 P3 | ecosystem: Host-associated > Arthropoda: Insects > Digestive system > Gut ... | reverse complement strand
ATCCCTTACATCAATCACAATTCCCGATAATGTATCAAGTATTGGTAATAGAGCGTTTGCCAGTTGCAGTTCTCTTATATCAATCACAATTCCCAACAGCGTCACCAGTATCGGTGATAGTGCGTTTGCGGGGTGTAGCTCCCTTGAATCGCTCACAATTCCCAATAGTGTAACAAGTCTCGGCAGCAGCGTCTTTAGCCGTTGCAGTTCGCTAAAGTCGGTTACTCTATCCATTCGTTTAACAGATATTGAGGACTACGCATTTTACTATTGTGGTTCACTTGAGTCAGTTGCTATTCCCAACGGTGTCACAAGAATTGGCTATGAGGCGTTTTGCTATTGCAGTTCCCTTACGTCAGTCACGATACCCGAAAGTGTTACAAATATCGGCTATGGTGCTTTTCTTGATTGTAGTTCCCTAAAGGAAGTTTTTATTCCCGATAGCGTGACAGGTATAGGGAACATAGCTTTTTTGAGATGTCCTTTACGTTCCAATCAAACCAAAGAAAGAATATTCCAAATCAATCCTAAGGCGCTTTGAGGTACGTGACATTCATGGCAAACCCCTCTAACCCAAAATGAAGATTCTCTACCTTATGAGAATATTCTCCCGGAAAAAACCAATATCCTGCGTTAAAGAAAGAAGCCGAATCCTTTGAAATTAGCGGTGTGAAGCATCTTGAAAGAGGGGGCTGCCATGACGAGGCAGAGATTATATTCAATTATTCTGGGACTGGTTGCACTGATAATTATCGGTTGTGTCAATCAGCAGCCAGACGATTCCGTTCAGCATCTTGACACACAAAGTACCCCTTATGAGGTTTTTGTGCAAAAGATCCTATGTGAGAACCTTGGAGACGGAATCGACATTGTTTCCATACTGGAGAAGCATCTTGCACAATACACATCATCCAATGGAACCCTGTATCTTACCGCAGACAATATTACGGATATAGAATATGATCTGGAAAGATGCAATATCTCCAATATTGACGTGCACACTCTTGAGGATATAGTCATAAAAATCGATGTCGCAAAAAAAGTTTCATTTAATGCCGGATCAGCCTACTTGCATGTCATCCTTGCATTTGTTTTTGACGGGAACGGACGGTTTGATATGGTTCTGGATGAAGAGATTATTGGCATTGCATCCGGTTTCAATTATGAGGTCAGTGATGTAACGGGGGATGGCAGAGATGAGATTGTTTTAGAAATAGATCAATCGCGCCAAGGAGGAAAAGAGATTCATATTTTGACTTGGGATTCAGAACGAGGCCTGATGTCGGTTATCTTTGGAGAAGAACTGCATTCAGGAACGGCGATATTTCCGTGTTTCTTCGAGAACAGTTATCGATTTGTTCCTTCGCAATCTGGTGGGCAGGATATTGTGCTTACTTCCAAGATTTATTATCATTTAGATGATATTTTAGAGAGTGGGTCATCCCGTTTCGTTTTCGATGGGAATAAATATGTTGTCAGTGGAACGTATTATGATTACCAAGCCAGAGGAGAGGCTGCGAACGAACCAAGTAAAATGAGGCACGATGTATGATTGGAGAGAGGGAGCCTCCAATCCCCCGCCTGACGGAGACCAGGGTAAGCGCAAGCACTTGCGGGCTTTTGGAGGCTTCCGAAGCCCAATCATGCATTGGGACTGTTGCCAAGCCCACGACTGCACCCTCTCCCCCTCTCCGCCCTCTCCGTAACCTCCTTGCCGCTACCAGACACTATGTGATAAAATGGCTTCCTGAAAGTATTTTCGTCACATCCCCCATTTATCAGCCGCATCAGCGGCAGAATGAGAGTAAACTGTGAAAAAAGCCATGAAGCTTATCAGCAATCCTGTTGTCTTCGTCGTTCTCAATCTTATTGTTTATGCTCTATACGGAATTCTCGTTGGACTATCCCTTTTTCCATCTGTGCTAATCGTTGTGGCCTTTGCTCACATTCCTGTTGTCACAAGCTTTGCCCATTATGCATTAATCGCCTTGGGCCTTGGACTCGGGGTGTTTGTGTTTCTAATTACCGGTCTGCTTGTGTTTGGCTTGGCAGAACGGTTGCTGACTCTTGGATTCAAGCCAGGAACCTATTCTACCGATTCCATTGTGTTTATGCGCTGGATTATTAATGCCGGTGTCCATACGCTGTGCTTGAATATGATCTTGCCTTTCCTGTGCGGCTCAAGTTTCATTAAAGTGTACTTCAAGATTATCGGGTGTAAGTTCGGTCGTGATGTCTTTTTCAATTCTCCGGGGCTACACGATGCCTATTTGCTGGAAATGGGCGACAATGTTGTTATTGGCGGCAAGGCAGATGTTAATTGTCATATTTTTGAGGGCAATCGTTTGATTTTGGATAAAGTTAAAATCGGCTCCGATGTTCTTATTGGCGCTTATAGCTATATCATGCCCGGCGTCACCATCGAAGATAAATGTGATGTCGGTGCCGGGTCTATCATCAGAAAAAACCGTGTCATTGAGGCCGGCTCAGTGACGACACCTTTGCCGGCGTTGCCTCTACGACAAACAGTCACGCTGATGAGAATCGCGAAATCGGGGATTAAGCAGAATAAGGTGAGGAGGTGACGACCTTATTATGGTCAAAGACTTGAGAGAGGGGGGCGTTGAACCAGGAACCCCCGGATCACGAAACCTCGAAATCCAAATCCGTCCTTGGCAGACCAAAGACGCCGGAGATCTGGCCGGAGCTCTCAATAACAAAAATGTCCAGAACAACCTACGGGACGGCATCCCCTACCCTTACACGAAGCGAGACGCGTCAGAGTATATCCGGGCGATGCAGAACGTGAGTCCTGAAAGCCAATATCCTTTCGCCATCACTCTGAACAATAAGGCTATCGGCAGTATCGGCGTTATCCGCCGCGAGAATGTCCACCATCTGACCGCTGAGCTAGGGTATTATCTGGCTGAGGAACATTGGCACCACGGCATTATGACAGAGGCGGTTCGGCAGATCTGCAACTTCATTTTCGCGAACACTGATATTGTTCGTGTCTACGCGGAACCTTTTGCCTATAACCACGCTTCTTGCCGGGTCTTGGAGAAAGCCGGCTTTCAATTCGAAGGCAGACAACGTCAAAACGCCGTCAAAAATAATCTGACCTTGGATATGATGCTGTATTCCCGGTTACGCTCTTATCCCATACATCTCTTACAAGCCGAAGAGATTGCGTCGGCTATGGCTCTGTCATGGCGCGTATTCCTGGAGTTTGAAGCCCCGGGTTATAGCCCCGAAGGTATCGCGGAATTCAAATCCTATATTGACCCCGCCACCATTCTGGCAAAAAGGGAAAACAAGGAACTTGATCTATGGGGGGCTTTTGATAACGGTGCTCATGGCTCAACAATAGTTGGTCTCTTAGCGGTCAGACAACCTCTGCATATTGCGTTGTTGTTTGTTGACAAAAAGCACCACGGGCGCGGTATCGCCAGGGCACTCCTGGAGACGGTTCTGGCTGATGACCTTGTGGTCGGCGGACAACATACCTTGACAGTGAATTCGTCTCCTTATGCGGTACCGATCTACCAACGCCTTGGCTTTGCACCCACGGACAGGGAGAAAACCGTCAACGGTTTGTGTTTTGTTCCGATGAAACGACAGGTTGTCAGTTGCTAAGGGCTTTTGCCAATAGCTCATTTAGCCCTGTCACCAGCAACCTCGGATCTACACTCAGGCCGGCTGCCATCTGAGCGGCAATCAACAACTGTTCCGCGGCGGTCCTGGCAAAGGGATCTTCATCGATCCGCAGACGATCTATTCCCTGCAACACCTCATGATTCGTATTTATCTCCAGCACGTCGTTAAAAGCGTTGCCAGGCAGACCGGCCACTTCGCTCATGGACTGATAGAGGCGACTCATGCTGTGGGATGTGCCAACGCTGAGCAACACAGCGGGACTTTCCACCAATCGTTTGGAAACTCGGACTTCTTTGACTTTATCTTTAAGAACCTCTTTCAACCAGTCAACCAACTGATCCGCTTTCGCTTCCTCCATACGAGGTGGGTTTGTCGCGTCCAGATCCGGCATCTCTTCGTTTTCCTGATCAACGGACAGCAGGGGTTTCTCCTTATAAGATCCGATGTTCAACAACACATAATCATCAATGGTCTGATAGGTGTAAAGAACCTCGTAGTGGCTTTCCCGAAAGATCTCCAGATAGGGCCCCTGCTCAATACCCTCACGATTCGGTCCGCTGGCAAAATAGATGGCTTTCTGGCTGTCGGGCATACGATCAATGTACTCGTCAAGGCCTGTCAGCTCCCCGGGATCAGTCATGCTGGACTCAAAACGCAGGAGCTTGAGCAATTCCTGTCGATTAACAAAATCCGTTGCCGCACCTTCTTTCAAAAACACGCCGAATTCTTGCCAGAACGCCTCATATTTCTTGCTGTCATCCCGGGCCAGTTCTTCCCAGAATTTGAGCAACCGGCTTGTCACCATGCGGTTGAGTTTTTGCAGCAAAGCGCTATCCTGCAAGGTTTCCCGGGAAATATTCAAAGGCAAATCCTCGCAGTCAACGATCCCGCGCACGAATCGTAACCATTCCGGCAGAATATTCTCGCATTTCTCTTGTATCAGAACTTTTTTGCAAAAAAGGTTGACACCGCGTTCGGTGCGATTGAACCCAAATCGTTCCATGTTGCTGCCGGGTACAAAGAGCAGCGCTTGTAGCGATAACGGCGCGTCGGATGAGAAATGCAAACGCGCTATCGGTTCGTCATAGGCTCCGGCGAAAAACTTGTAGAACTCCGCATACTCTTCATCTGTGACTTCTTTTCTGTTCTTGACCCAGATCGCCTCGACTGTATTTATTTTCTCGTCGTTAACGCTGACAGGATACGGCACAAAGTTGGAATACTTATTGATAATAAGCTTGATACTCTCGGCACTGGCAAGATGCGCGGCGTCCTCTTTCAGCCAGATTTCTATACTTGTGCCCCGTTCTTGACGAGTTCCGGTTCCAAGAGTATAGCTACCCAAACCTTCAGATATCCAACAGCATGCTTCCGCTTCCGGATCCCCTGAAAGGGTCTGAATCACAACTTTTTGCGCCACCATAAACGCGGAATAGAAACCGACACCAAACTGTCCGATGAGACTTAGATCAGGAGCCTGATCCCGGTGCTCCGCTAAATAGGACAGAAAAGACTTGGAGCCCGAATGGGCAATGGTCCCAAGGTTTTCGATCAGCTCTTCCCGAGTCATCCCGATTCCGTTGTCGCTGATAGTTAGGGTGTTTGCCTTGTCGTCAACTGTGATTTTGATACCAAGGTCATGACTCTCTCCGCCCCCGCGAATTTCCTCGCCGATGAGAGCCAAATAGCGGATCTTCTCGCAGGCATCAGCCGCGTTGGAGATAAGCTCCCTCAGAAAGATTTCCTTGTTTGTGTAAAGCGAATGGATAACAATGTCCAGAAGTTGGCGAATTTCCGTTTGGAATTCCCGTTTCTCAGCCTGGGCGGATGGTTCAGTGCCTCTGGTAGCTTGGTCAGCCTGAGGCTCTTGTGTCTCTTGTGTCTCTTGTGTCTCTTGTGTCTCTTGTGTCTCTCTCAATATCGTGTCCTCGCTCACTGCAATCCCTCCAAAAGATCAAATATTTTTAGAGTTAATTATAACCATTATCAATATGTTTGTCCAAACACCAATTCCATTAGTCGCTTATAGACGCGAAGCGTCGATAAAAAACAAGATAATCCACATTCTGAATCCTGAATACTGAATACTGGATACTTGCGGGCGTAGCCCGCGTTAGGGTGCATGACAAAATATCAAGAATAATATCATTGCAAGGCTACCACCCGCAGCCCTTTCTCCTGTGAAAGATCCAACAACCGCCCTCCCGTCAGCACAATCGGTTCGGCCGGCGTTGTGGGGCAAATGAAGACGATTTCACCAAGTTCACCTGTGTTTAATAACACAGAAGAACCCATGTAGAGTTGAGCCAGATTCCAGATGAATTCTCCGGTCCTCCATGCATCAAGCCTGGTTTTTCTCATGCTTTCCATAATACGCAGCGCCTCAAAAGGCGCCGATCGGCACTTATATACATGATCCGAAGTCACGGCATCATAAGTATCGGCAATAGCAATAATCCTGGCGGTATCAATTACCGAATCCCCGCGCAAGCCATGAGGGTACCCGCCTCCATCCAACCGTTCATGATGCATGAGAATAGAATCACATACAATTTCATCCAGAAAACCGGCCTGACAAGCCAGATCGTAACCAATAACGGAATGTTCTTTAACCACCAGAAATTCTTTGGCGTTTAACTTTCCCGGCTTATTGAGGATCTGTCCATTAATCCCAATCTTTCCGATGTCATGTAATAACGCCCCCGTCAACAGAGCTTTCCGCCGCCGCTCGCACAGACGTGTCCATATGGCGATGGCCAGGCTGTAGAGTGCCACATTGACACAATGAACACTTAAGGACTGAATCGAATCCAATGGCGCCGCGGATCCTTTTGTCGGTCGTAAATGTTCAAGTTTGTTAATAACACCCAAATAGAGCTCGCGATCTTCATAGAGGCCTCGGACAATCTTGCCCACATCCATCTCATCCAATGGTTGCCCCGCTTGTGCGTTTTCAATAATACACCGCATCCTGTGAATATTCTGAGCATAGTGAGACGGCAAAACATCCCAACAGAATGCTTTATTTTGCGATTGCTCCATCATATATGCCGCTGAATAAGCTGCCCCGTCAGCAAATATACGCGGCCTCAAAGAAAATTCTTCAAGCATATTAATCGCTCCCAACAAGTTCCAATTAGTCGCTTAGGTTGCAACAACATCAATAAAAAACAAGAAAATCCACATTCTGAATACTGAATACTGAATACTGAATACTGAATACTGGATACTTGCGGGCGAAGCCCGCGTTAGCACAAATTTTGACTTCGTCGCAATATCATTATATCACTAAAATAATTATTTGAAAATATTAAATTTCATGTCGGCAAGCCGTTTCTTTGAGTCCCGACCACACCTCATTGGACAGCGTCGATTTTGTCGATGACCTCCTGAGCTATGGCATCCAGTTCGTCCTTATTCGGCCCTTCCAACATCACCCGAATCATAGGCTCTGTTCCGGACGGTCTGACCAAAACCCTGCCGTCTGCTCCCAAGCGTTCCTGCGCCTGGGCAATCGCGGCGATGACATCAGGATGATTCATCGTTGCGGCCTTATCCTTAACATGGGTGTTCTGAATAACTTGGGGATACTGCGTAAAACAAGACGCCAATTCAGACAGTTTCTTCTTCTTAATCTGAATGACCTCCATCAGCTTCAAAGCCGACAGCATCCCGTCTCCCGTCTTTGCGTAATCGGTAAAAATAATATGCCCTGACTGTTCGCCTCCAAGGGCGGCACCGCTTTCAATCAAGCGTTCCAAAACATATCGGTCCCCCACTGCTGTCTCTTCTATTTTTATCCCGTTCTCAAGCAGAGCCCGGCGCAACCCCAAATTGCTCATCACCGTCAGTACCAGGGTATCCTTTTTAAGGCTTCGCCGCTCCTTCATGCTCAACGCGCAGATAAGCATAATCGCGTCTCCGTCAACAATCTTGCCGTTCTCGTCCACCGCGATGACTCTGTCCGCGTCACCATCAAAAGCCAAACCGAGATCCGCATGGCAAGCCAACACCTTCTGAGCCAATGTCTCCGGATGGGTCGACCCGCATAACACATTGATACTCATACCATCAGCGCTGTCAAAAACCGGAATCACACAAGCCCCCAACTCTGCAAACAGTTTAGGCGCAATAGATCCCGCCGCCCCGTTGGCACAATCAACAACAACAGTCAGACCCTCCAAAGAAGGCGCGGTTGCCTTAAGGAACTCCATATAACGCTCTTCCGCTTGCTTCATCGGCACGATACGGCCAACCCCGGATCCCACAGGCCTTTCTCCTGCCGTCATAACACCGGTCGCTATGCCTTGACGGATCAAGACTTCGATATCCTCTTCAACGTCATCGGGAAACTTATATCCTAAGTTGCTGAAAAACTTGATCCCGTTGTCCGGTGCCGGGTTGTGTGATGCTGAAATAACCACGCCCGCACAAGCCTCATAAGTCCTCGTCAAAAAAGCTACAGCCGGTGTTGGGACAACACCGGCCAACCAGACATCTACCCCCATAGAGCAGATCCCCGCAGCCAAAGCGGCTTCCAGCATACCGCCGGATACCCGTGTATCCCGACCGATAATTATTTTTGCTCTGGGGCCTTCATACGTGCCTTGACGAACTAGGTGACATGCCGCTGCCTGCCCGATATACATAGCCAATTCCGGCGTCAAATCTCTGTTTGCGACGCCTCGAACTCCGTCTGTTCCAAAGAATTTTTCCATACAAAATGGGCTCCTTTCAAATAAAACAACTCGCGTAAACCGGCTTACGCCGGTGCGGTGACGACAATCGTCACTCTGGGTATCTGAACCGGGAATACCCCGGGAGGCATCGCCTCCCACAACAACTCAACGGAATGCGTCCCTCCCTCGAGATCCGCAACGTTTATCCAGAATCTCATCGATGTAGCCGTGATATTCTGAACATCTTCCGGATAACCTCGGATGACAATACTCTGAAGAGGCACATCCGAATAAGTGTATTGAGTCCTTTGATTGCGTATCTCCACAGGAACAAACGAAACGACTCTCTGTAACATGACTTGTCTCACGCTAACCAGAACATTAATCTTGGCATCCGTCGCAACCGAAACCCCTTGAGGCAGATCCAACGATCTCGTGTCAAATTCGAAGGTCTTATTCTCCTTAACCCCTTCAATAGAAATCGTACCAAGGTCCACAGAAACAATTCCTTCCAGATCCTGGGGTAATCCAATCAGCGTTACAGCAGCCGGCAGCGGATCAAAAGAACGCAATTCGTATCCCTCAGCGGTTTTGCCCTCCACATCAACGACAAGGGGTACTCTTTTGCTGGCATATTCGGCTTCATAAATAGGAACGATGATCTCTACCGCCCCCGTCAAAGCTGTCAGTTTCTTCAACCCTGGATCCGGCGCAAACAAATTAAGAATACCAAAATCCTTATATTGGATAGGTTTGGAAGACCGCAACGTGCTGTCAATGCCTTCAATATTGATTTCCACCGCCACCTTTTCCATTTTATCAACAATGCTCTTGGGTCCACGGACCACCACTTCCTCAGGGATCAAAATTGGGTCGGCAGCAACATACCCTTGTGCCGGTTTGCCGAAAACCAGGACATCCACCTCCATGGGCTTATCAATAAGCTGGTCAATATTAAGAGGCACCGTCCGGGGGGAGATTTTGCTGACGCCGGAACCGTCCAACGTTTCTGCTTCAACAGCATAGGAAGCCTTGCCAAGAGTTGCGTCCTTTAAATCTATGTAGGCGTTAACATCCTTAACACCCAACTGCCTGCTTTGCCAGTTAACCTCCACACTGACTGTGGGCAGATCATTCAGAACTACCATATTCGCCGGGGCGTTGCGCAACTCAACCTGAACCGAAATCACTCTGTTACCGAGAAGGCTGAAGGTTTCGGCTTGTCCGGTCACCCAAAACCAAAAGGTCACAGCACATGCCAATGAAATCACCTTATAGCGAATATTGCGGCTGAAAAAATTACGGGCCCCGTTTTTCCACTTCCCCTTCACCTTGATCACCTCCAAAACATAAAATCTCTTTTTCCGGTTTCCTTGACCATAACCATCTCTCTGTTAAGCTTCTCCCGTAAACTTTTGTTGTCGTGTGAACGTTGTAGCTGCCCGTTTTGAGCCGTTGAAATAACCCCTGTCTCTTCCGAAACAACGATAATCAGCGCATCACAAACTTCAGACAGACCGATAGCGGCCCGATGGCGCGTCCCCAGATTCTGCTGCAAAGTATCACTCTGAGATAACGGCAGAAAACACCCGGCCGCCGCTACACGGTCGCCGCGCAGGATCACCGCCCCATCATGCAAAGGAGTCGACGGCATAAAAATACTCAACAAAAGCTCTGTTGAAACAGCGCCTTCTAGCTTGATCCCTGTATCAATATATTCCTGAATCCCTGTGTTTTTTTCCATGACGAGCAAAGCCCCAATCTGATTCTCCGAGAGATTCCTGACGGCCTTAAGAACCTCCTCGACAACACCTTTCATCTCCTCGGAACCGGCCGATTGTATATGAATATTCAGAGGCGACCGACGCCCCAATCTCTCCAAAGCCCGGCGCAATTCCGGCTGAAAAACCACTGGTAACGCCACCACCAGCATGGCCCCGGCATACCCCAGAATCCATGACAGGGTTTCCAACCGGAAAAACGTAGCCAGCCAAGAAACGATAAGAAAAATAACCAGACCGTTTAAAAGGGTCATGGCTCGGGTTCCCTTAAACTGCATCAGGATTTGATAAATTATGACCATCACAATAATGATGTCAACAACAGGCATGATCCAGTTTAATGTAAACAGCTGGCTAAAAAAATTCTGCACTGACTATACTCCCTGCCCGGCTTTTCATGAACCAAGCCATGTCTCGATACAACCAAGAATTCTCTCACAAGCCCGTCCATCGCCGTACGGATTAACGGCTGTCGCCATCCTCCGAAATTTATCTCGATCAGTCAACAGCGCGTGAGCGGCCTGATAGATCCCTTCCTCCTCAACTCCGGCGATCTCTACAGTCCCGGCCACAACAGCCTCCGGTCTTTCTGTTTCAGTGCGCAGAACGAGAACCGGTTTGCCTAGGGCCGGGGCTTCCTCCTGCAACCCACCGGAATCCGTCATGACAAAAGAGCACCGATCCATTAAGTTATGCATCTCCTGTACATCCAAGGGTTCAATGAGATAGAGATGCTCGATATCCGCCAATTCCTGGCGCACCGGTTGCTGAATCTGCGGATTGGGATGCACCGGGTAGATAACCCGCAATCCCGGATGATCCTCCACCAACCGGCGCACAGCACGGCAGATACTGACAATAGGCTGCCCGAAATTCTCGCGCCGGTGCGCCGTCAACAAAATCGTTGGTCCCGAGTCAAAATCAAAAGATCGCAGAAACTCATGCTGAAACTCATAAGTATCATAAACCGTCGTCATAAGGGCATCGATAACCGTATTTCCCGTTACGCTGATCAGCCCCAACACATTTTCGCGCCGCAGGTTGTCCGCGTTAGCCGCAGTCGGCGCGAAATGCAGCTGAGCCAGTCTGCTGATCAAGCACCGGTTCATTTCCTCAGGGTAAGGCGAATAGGGATCCATCGAGCGCAACCCGGCTTCCACATGAGCCACAGGAATCTTCTGATAAAACGCCGCCAAAGCCGCTGAAACCGAAGTCGTCGTATCCCCGTGAACCAGAACCAATTCCGGCTTGTATTCCGACAGAACCGGGGCCAACCCTTCCAAGGTCCTGGTCGTAATCGAAGTCAGGTCTTGATCAAAACGCATGATATTCAGATCGACATCCGGTCGGATCGAAAAAATGTTCAGGACTTGATCCAGCATATCGCGATGCTGACCCGTCACACACACCAGGCTCTCAACGTGTGCCAAACGCTTTAAGGCTTGCACCAGCGGGGCCATTTTAATAGCTTCCGGCCGGGTTCCAAACACACTCATGATTTTATGTTTCGACATCATTCATGCCTTTCTATTTCTCTTTATTGTTTATATTATACATCATTTCCCTGGATTTGTCATGTTGACCCTTTTGCAAGACTCCTGAAAGCCCTTTTTTAAGATGTCGCTCCCATGACCCTCAGCACTAATCGAGGAATCGGCCGGCGGACGATTCTCGGTTGTACCACCTTACGGGCGAAGCCCGCAGCCCGCGTTAGGCAATTCGTCAGCAAATTCCCTTTCTCCTTCTTTCCTTTATCTTCTTCTCTTGGTATACTTGGATCATGAAACACACCATTCTGGCTCTTCTTCAACAACATTCAGGGACTTTCTTATCCGGCGCCGACATCAGCCGGCGTTTAGGCGTCTCTCGCGCCTCGGTTTGGAAAGACATCACGGCCTTACGGCAAGAAGGTTTCACCATCGAAGCCGCCACCAACCGTGGATATCGGCTCACCGACGGACCAACTTTCCTGCATACCACCGAAGTGTTAAGGTTGCTCACGACCAAACATATGGGCCGTGCCTTTACCTTAGATGACAAGGTTGACTCGACCAACCGCCGCGCCTTATCGGCAGCGGAAGCCGGCGCTCCCGACGGCGCGGTTTTTGCAACGCTGGAACAGACAGAAGGCCGGGGCCGGATGGGCCGCCCTTGGTATTCTCCGACTCACGCCGACGCCTCATTGATGATGTCGGTGCTGCTACGTCCCCGAACCCCTGTCGTCAACGCGGCCCAAATAACCCTCGTTGCCGGCTTGGCTGTATACCAAGGCATAGAAGATTTGCTCACAGACCCTCCGGATTCGATGTCTTCTCCGATTCCGTCGTATTCTCCGATACCGTCGTCTTCTCCGGAACCGGCCACCCCGAAAACAGGCATCAAATGGCCCAACGACATCATCATCAACGGCAAAAAAACCGCCGGCATTCTCACCGAACTGGTAGCGGAAATCGAGCATATCAAAGCCATTGCCGTAGGTATTGGCATCAATGCGCAAATCATGCGTTTTCCGCCGGAACTTAACGATTCTGCCACATCACTATCTTTAGAAACAGGCAGAACCTATTCTCTCAACGGCCTGGCCGCATCTGTTCTCAACCGCTTTGAACCTCTGTATGATCGGTTTCTTGAGAATGGTTTCCTTTCTGATATCCTGCCCATCTACCAAAAAAACTGCGTCACTCTGGGCCAAGATATTAAAGCTGTTTATAACAATAAGGAGATTTATGGACGGGCTGTTACGATCAATGCCAGAGGAGAACTGATTATCCGGCTCGCCACAGGCTCCGACACAGCTCTGAACTCAAGCGAGGTCTCTGTTCGTGGGCTTATGGGATACACATGATCCCGCCCGGAATGGAACACTCTTGAGAGGCTCCCGTATATCCCAATAATTACCATTTACAAATCATGAGCATAATGATAATGTGCTGAGTAACGGGTTAATATAATATCTCTAAGAGGTTCAACCTCAACAAAGGAAGGAAATGTGCAATATGTCTGACACCAATGCCCCGCAGGGCTACACCAACCCAAATGATGCCGAGAACAACAAGCTATACGCTATCCTTGCTTACATTGGGTTTCTGTTCATCGTCCCTCTCGCCGCGGCGCCACAATCCCCCTTCGCGAAATTCCATGCCAATCAAGGCCTTATCCTGTTCATCGTTGAGATCTCTTTATCGATCTTGTCCGTTATCTTCAGCTGGATTCCCATTCTTGGGTTTATTGTGTCAATTCTTTGTTTCTTCGGCGCCATAGGATGCCTCATCCTCGCGATTCTTGGTATTGTCAACGCCGCCAACGGCAAAACCGAGCCCCTTCCCCTTATCGGTGGATTTACGCTTATTAAATAAGTCAGGACAGAAGACAGCCATTATGGAATTATAAGGACCTATTGCTCCGGGTATGCAGCAAACAAGTTTGTTGCATACCCCTTTATTATGTGTCTCCTGATCACTCCCACCAGCGCGTTGCCGGCGCGTAGTCAATCCAATTTATATATCTTTGAGCCGCTCCGGCAGTGATTAAGAACTGTTTTTGTATTTGCAAACATTTCATCTCGGCATCATAACCTTTGTAGATATGATCGGGAACATACTCATGGTCGGTAAGATAATCATGGAACAATTTTGAATGATAGGCATCATGAACAATATCGCTCGCGTACCAACACATAGGCGAATTGAGTTCAATATCATTAACAACAAACGTCGGGGGATCCGCCTCCACCAACATACCGCTGCCCTTATGCGTATGCTTGATCCTGCCGATGTATTTTGTGACCATCTCATAATGTTCAGGCGACTTTGTCGCTATGAAATCCAATGCGTTCTGCGTGATTTGCACAAACCTGCGATCGCCCTCAATAAGAATAGGGTGCATATTTCTTCCTGCTCTTTCAGAATGATACTCTAGTACTCCGTCCAGTCCAAATCACTTAAATGGATTGCAAGTATTTCGACATGATGCTAGGAAGAACCGACGACGAATACCGGGTGTCTTCTAGGAGGAGCTGACGAAGCAGCGTGTCGAAAGACGACGCAAGACATTAAGTGATTTTGGCTGGACGGAGTACTAGTACTCCGACTAGCCCAACCTCTGAATCCGCTCAATCCCAAGAGCTCTTCCCTTCTCATCAATATCAACAAGTACCGCGTTTAACTGAATCGGCCCATCCGCGACTTCCATGCGAAAAGGCATTTGAGTCAAGAAATTGTTAATCACACCCTCCTTTTTTACCCCAATAATTGAATCCGCCGGTCCGGTCATACCGACATCCGTTATGTAGGCAGTCCCCAGAGGCAAAACCCTCTCATCCGCCGTCTGAATATGTGTATGGGTACCAACTACAGCGCTCACTTTCCCCTCGAGAAACCGCCCCATGGCGACTTTCTCAGAAGTGGCTTCCGCGTGAAAATCAATCAGAATCGCCTGAGTCTCATCCTTGATTTTATTCACAACATCAGTCACCATTTTAAACGGATTATCCAAAGGTGCCAGATACACCCTTCCCGACAGATTAATCACACCGAGACTAAGTCCGTTTTTTGATACAACGCCATAACCCCGTCCGGGAACGCCAACCGGGTAATTCGCAGGACGGATCATCCTTCGATCGTCATCGATACTTTTCGCCAAAGTTTTTTGATCCCAAGCGTGGTTCCCCAACGTCAAAAAATCAATGCCCAACTCATACAAAGAAAACGCGATATCCTTTGTCATTCCCCTGCCACCGGCCGCATTCTCTCCATTGGCCACAACAAAATCCATATTATAATCGCGCTTCAATTGCGGCAAAAAAACTTCAACAGCCTCACGTCCCGGCCGTCCGACAATGTCACCAATAAACAACACTCTCATAAAAAATACCTGTACAAAATTATAATCGCGACAACTGCGGCTACAACATCAAAGAAAAACATGCTGGTTGCGCAGTCATAAGAATCATTCCGATAGCGCAGTTAGTACCTTATAAACGCGAAGCGTCAAAAAAAACAAGAAGATCCACATTCTGAATTCTGAATCCTGAATCCTGAATACTGAATACTGAATACTGTCATACTACCTTCCTTGCCTCCAATTGTCAACATAAATCGCTTAGGTTGCAACAACATCAATAAAAAAACAAGAAAATCCACATTCTGAATCCTGAATACTGAATACTGGATACTTGCGGGCGTAGCCCGCATTAGTACATTTACCTCACAATACATTTACATCTTAATTCCCCCTCAATTCCCCCTAAACACCAACACCCGCCCCCCGTCACGCAAGGCCGTCAAACTATTCTCAGCCCCTCGTGCGCGCATCGCTGCCAAAGACTGAATAATCATATCCTCCTGAAACACCTTATCCTCCTCCCCCAGAATTTGTTCCTCACTAATGAGTTGTTTCCCTATCATCCCCTTGATAATCTGCACAGACAGATTCATTTCATCAAAGGTAAGTGACGCAAGATCCCGTGTCAAAACCAGCATGTCAACCTCCTCCGACCTCCGCTCGATTCGGCAAACTTTCACATTACGCCGTTCCATTTGATTAAATACAGCCGACGCATCCAAAAGAGTCTCCTCAAGTTTTTCATAAGGATATGACCCCTTCACTAAAAACTTTATATTCAGAACCTGCTCATCCTGATTGCAGTTGATTGATCCGATCTCCGGATAACGCAACAAAATCGCAATCAATAGACCTGTGCCAAAACTCGTAAACTGTGAACCAAAACTCATTGCGGTGACTGATTGGGATATCATGCCATTTCCTCACTTTGTTGCAGATATTACTGTTGTATTCTCTTCTTTGACTAGAAAAACCTTCAGACATAATTCTGTTAATAAGTGACACGATTCGTGAATATATGTAATATTGGCGCAATATTAGAAAGCCCCCCATAAGCAGTTTCCTGCAAATCGGAGGCTTTCCAAAGGTTCTCAAGACCCGTTAATAATCTAAATAGAATCTAAAAATCATTATTAGACAAAATAACTCTTCAAAATGATCACTTCGCATAATCGACAGCTCGGGTTTCCCGCAACACAACAACCCGAATCTGACCCGGGTATTCCAACTCTTCCTCAATTCGTTTCGCCACATCATAAGCCATACGCGGCGCCAGCATGTCATCAATCTTCTCAGAGTTTACAATAATCCGAATCTCTCGACCGGCTTGAATCGCATAAGATTTCTCCACACCGTCAAAAGCCTCGGCAATCTCTTCCAGCTTCTGCAACCGTTTAATATAGGTCTCTAATGTCTCCCTGCGAGCTCCGGGTCGCGCTGCTGAAACAGCATCTGCCGCCGCCACCAAAACCGCCACTGTGCTTTTGGCCTCCACATCTCCGTGATGGGCTTCGATCGCGTGGAGCACCTCAGCGGACTCCTTATACCTTTTGCAGATATCGACTCCGATCTCCACATGGGTTCCTTCCGTATCGTGGTCAACCGCTTTTCCCAAATCATGAAGCAACCCAGCGCGTTTAGCCAACTGAGCATCAACACCCAACTCCGCCGCCATCAGGCCAGACAAGTGCGCCACCTCAATCGAATGCTTCAGCACATTCTGCCCATAACTGGTACGGAACTTCAGCCGACCCAACAGCTTAACGATCTCAGGATGCAATCCATGAACACTTGTCTCAAAAGTAGCTTGTTCGCCCTCCTCACGGATCTTCTGTTCAACCTCTTTCTGAGACTTCTCCACCATCTCCTCAATTCGCGCCGGATGGATACGCCCATCCAAAATCAGCTTCTCCAAAGCTAACCGGGCCACCTCGCGCCGAATCGGATCAAAACTCGACAGAATAACCGCTTCCGGCGTATCATCAATAATCAGATCCACTCCCGTCAACGTCTCCAACGCCCGGATATTGCGGCCCTCACGTCCGATGATGCGCCCCTTCATCTCATCGTTAGGCAACGACACCACCGACACCGTACTCTCGGCCACATGATCCGCCGCACAACGCTGAATTGCCTGGGAAATGATATCCTTGGCCTTCTTCTCCGACTCCTCCTTCGTTCGCGCCTCCGCCTCCTTAATCAACACAGCGGACTTATAGCGGACCTCATCCTCAACGCTCCTTAACAGAATCTGTTTCGCCTCATCCGGCGTCAACCCGGAAATCCGTTCCAACTCCGTCATTTGCTTCGCAATCAAATCAGTAAGCTTTTTCTTCGTTGCCTCCGTCGCGGATTCCCGTTGACGCAAGCTCTCATCCTTGCGTTCCAAACTCTCTGACTTCTTATCCAACGATTCTTCCTTCTGCAGATTACGACGTTCCAAACGCTGCAACTCATTGCGGCGCTCCCTGGTTTCCTTCTCCAAATCATTGCGCAACTGCATAACCTCTTCCTTAGCGGCGACCACAGCTTCCCGTTTTTTCGAGTCAGCTGCCCTCTCAGCATCGCCAAGGATTTTTTTTGCCGCTTGCTCAGCAGATCCCAAAGTCTTCTCAGCAATATTCCGTCGGACAATCCATCCGATTAAGCATCCAACAATCAACCCGGCAAACAAGCCTAAGAAGATCCAGAACAGTGTCACGATTCCACCTCCCATAGAAGTAATATAACGACATTTGTGATAAAACAAAAAGACCGGCACAAGACCAGCCTTTCTTCTTCAACCAGGCCGAGGACCAACCGGAACCCCCGACCAGGACTCTTTCGCAACTATATATACATCGTAACCGCTCCTTGGACACGGGACCCCCTGCCCATTATGCCGAACAAATATATATATATTTGTTTCGCCTCTGCTGTACCTGCAAGCGAACAAATCGAAAAAGACTGCCTTACAAGCCTAGTTTAATAAAAATATTGGATAAAGTCAAGTTTCTTTGGTATTGGATGGAAAAAAGACCGCCTCTTCTTCCTCAACAATTTTCATGATACAAGCGCATGGATACCCACGTCTCACAAATCTTGCCATAAATTTCTCCACCAAAGAGTACCAGATGCGTTCATCAAACATCTCAATATTTTTAGGTAATTTTTCCCATTCTCTAATCATGCGTGCCCGACACAACCTCAACTCTTCCGCAACGTCATACTCATCAGCCAAAGCCTCCTCAACACAGTCACGAGCAACACCTTTTTGCTCCAACTCGCAAACAATCTTAAGACGTGAAGAACGCTGCCTCCTGGCACGGCAATAAGCCCGGGCAAACTCGCCATCATCAAGATAGCCCCATTCCCTTAACCGCTCTATCGCCTCCTCGCGTTCCGTAGTCTCGAACTCCGCCCGTTGCAACCTTTGATCCAGCTCCCAGACTGATAAGCGGCGGCGGCTCAAACACTCAAGTCCTTTTTGCACCGCCGACTGCCCGGAAGACCTCACGTCTTCCCTCCTAAATCAACAATCTCCGGCTCCTCATCCGATCCCGCGCCCAACCCTGAGCCCGCATCACTCACATTAATGCGTAGGGCACGAATCTTCGCTTCAATTTCAGCCGCCACCTCCGGGTGTCCGGCCAGATACTCTTTCACATTCTCCCGGCCCTGACCCAAACGTTCCCCATTATATGAATACCACGCACCCGCCTTCGTGAGAATCCCGGTATCCGAACCCATATCGACCAACCCGCCTTCATATGAAATCCCCTTACCATACATAATATCGAACTCAGCTGTCAAAAACGGCGGTGCCACCTTGTTCTTAACCACCTTAACCTTGGTTCGGTTCCCCAACATATCCTGCCCTTGTTTGATGACATCAGCCTTGCGCACTTCCAGACGAACCGAGGAATAGAACTTAAGCGCCCGCCCTCCTGTGGTCACTTCCGGGTTGCCAAACATGACGCCGACCTTCTCACGCACCTGGTTGATAAAAACCACACAGGTGTTGCTCTTGCTGATGGCCCCCGTCAACTTACGCAAAGCCTGGGACATCAGACGCGCGTGGAGACCCATATGAGAATCCCCCATCTCCCCTTCAATCTCTGCCCGGGGGACCAAAGCCGCCACAGAATCCACCACAATAACATCAACGGCGCCACTGCGCACCAACGCCTCGCAGATTTCCAGAGCCTGTTCTCCTGTATCCGGCTGAGAGACCAGCAAATCATCAATCTTCACACCCAAAGCCCGGGCATAGACCGGATCGAGGGCATGTTCCGCATCAATAAAAGCCGCCGTCCCCTCCATCTTCTGAGCCTCCGCGATGACATGAAGCGCCACCGTCGTTTTCCCTGACGACTCCGGTCCATAGATCTCAATAATACGGCCCCGCGGCAACCCGCCAACTCCCAGAGCCATATCCAACGGCAACGCTCCTGTCGGAATCACATCCACAGCCAGCTTTGCCGACGCTTCCCCCAACTTCATGACCGCACCCTTGCCGAATTGTTTCTCGATCTGCAGCAAGGCCATATCCAACGCTTTCATTTTGTCTTTGTCCATACCGTTTGCCCTTCCTCTCTCGCTCTTGTTTTCTTTTGATATGTTTTCTTGTTCTCGCGCTCCCTGTCCTCATACATCGAACGATCGCCCAATCCCTCAAAACATATGTTCGAACCAAGTATACCTTAGAGATTGGGTATTGTCAAGCCTTTTTTGACCTTTTTACAAAAAAATGATTGCCAGAAAACAATGGTTCAATCCATGCTCAAACGCAGACAACCATGGTAAACGCACTAAAAATTGATGCAAATCCGAGAACCCCGGAGAGGAGGCGAATTCAGAATGATAAAAGGCTAACGAACCGTTTCCTGAACGGCCCGTTAGCTTTTATGGTTATCTCACTATATTCTGAATCCCGGATACGGAAACTTGGATCCCGGAACCCGAATCCTGATACTTGCGGGCGTTGCTCGCCTTAACCTAATGCGGTCTTCGACCGCAAGTATTCAGTATTCAGGATTCAGTATTCAGAATGTGGATTTTCTTGTTCTTTTTTGACGCTTCGCGTCCGTAAGGGACTAACGCCACTTCGCTGTCAGAGTGATATCTGAAGTGACGGGGGCATTGAAATCATAGAGTTCGCCGTCCAAATACCAGCCGTCAAAAACGCTGCCGCTTTTCGTCGGGTTGGTCGGTTTGCTGGCTTTGGCCCCGTATTTCACCTTTGCGGCGGTTTTCGCGGTCCCGCCTTGGCTGTCAAAAGTGACGACACAGGTGATTTGTTCCCATTTGGCGGTCAGGTTCAGATTGGCTGTAACCGGCTTGCTGAAATCATTGATTTTCGTGCCGTTGTACCAGCCCAGGAAAATGAATCCTTCTTTTACCGGGTCGTCAGGCTGGGAAACCAGGGTGCCGTAGCCCGTTGTTCCGGCAGCAGGCGCGGGGCTACCGCCCTGAGCATCAAATTTGACGGTAAGGGTATTCGCGGTCCATCCGGCTGTCAGTGTCATATCTGAAGTCACAGGTGCATTGAAATCGTAAAGCGCGCCGTCCAAATACCAACCGTCAAAAGCATACCCTGTTTTGGTCGGGTTGGTGGGTTTAGCAACCTTAGCACCGTAGTTGACCTTCGCGGCGGTTTTCGCTGTCCCACCTTGACTGTCAAAGGTAACAACACTGGTAATCTGTGTCCATTTGGCGGTAAGAGTCAGGTTGGCGGTAACAGGGGCCCCGAAATCATAGGCTTTGGTGCCGTTGTACCAACCCGCGAAGACGAACCCTTCCTTAACCGGATTTTCCGGCTGGGTGACTTGCATTCCGGAATTGATCGCAACCGGTGCGGGGGCAGGGCTGCCGCCTTGCGCGTCAAAAGTGACACTGACTTGTTTCGTTACGACAACTTTGATGGTTTCAATTTTGCAGCTGCCGTCTTTGCCTGTCGCCGTAATATAAGCTGTCCCGGGGGCTACCGCTTTAATGGCGCCGGCAGAAGACACTGTGGCCACAGCCGTGTTGGAAGAAGTCCAAGTGTAGTTCGCGTTTTGCATTGAGGCAGCATGAATTCCGGTGACGCCGGGTGTTACTGTTGTTCCTTGAACCATATCCAATGTGTCGGTGGTGAACTGCCAATTCTGATTGTAGTTCGCTGTAGAGATCGTGGTGCTCTTAGCTCCAAGGGAAGGAACAGGCGCCATAGACTTGCTGCTGTCCAAAGAGAAGGCCAGGCCGGTCAACAGGTTGGCTCCGGTCACCTTGTACTCATTCTGAGAAAGGAACGCCCCGGAACGATCCAAGGTCATCGTGGTAATCCGGAGATCACTCGCAGAGCGGTTCGCGTTTCCTGAAAACACTTCCATTGTATAGCCACTCTTAGGAATGTAGCAGATAATATTGGTCTCATGCTCACTGGTGCTCCACGAAGTATAGATAAAGTTATTCAAAGAGAACCCCATCTGTGCTTCACCGCGGGACTGAGCGACCAGCAATCCTTTTTTATCGAAAATTTTCACACTGATTCCCGCATTGGTTAAGGTTGGGAAACTCAACGGATCGGAACTTTTGATCTCAACGCGGATCATGTCCGACATGCCAATGGCAGGTGATGTTGATGAGGTGCTGAAGATGGTCGAAGTTTCCGGAAAGCTGGAAACCGGTTTGCCCAAGATAATGTCGTTGATGGCTGACAGCGTCCGAAGGTCGGCGACAATCTCAAGATGGCTGACGCCGGGAACATTAACATACTTGTAGCGTCCGTCGCCGTTCATGCTCATGGCGTTCACAAATCCGTCCCCAGATTTCCCAAAAATCTGACCGTCGTAAATAGCTTTCGTTCCTGACATATGGTAAACCGCGCTGATTGGCGTAATGAAACCATATTCACAAGCGATCATTGTCATGTCGATCCCTTGCCATTTCTGCAACACGTCTTTCCCATACACGGTTTCCCGCAAGTATTTCAGACTTCTGTTGCCGCCGTTCACAAGGGCGTTGTTGGTATTGGGGCTTTTATTGAGCAACGCGTAATAGTCCGCAGGATTGGACACAGCCTGAGTTCCATTGGCTGTTCTGTTCAAAAGAGGGATTCTGCTGACATATTCGTTTCCGGCTTGCAACTGATACGTATTGGGGGAGTTTTTCGCCCAATTTTGGACCCATTGTTTTGATATAGGCCTCAGGAACGTATCATACCCCAACTTCAGCAACCCCGTAGCAAATGACTCACTCATAAGGGAAACAGCGCCGGTCTCAACAGGCTCTAGCGCCAGATAGGTTCCCAGGAGCGGCGTGGCGACACAGATGGCTTTTTCTACTTTATTTTTATTTGTAGCACTCTGAGAAATATAAGTAGACGCCAAGAGCCCTCCGTTGCTGTGAGATATCAGGATGACACTCTCATACCCTTTGGCCTTGATGTCAGCCGCCAGCTCTTTTGCGGTATCATTCAAATCCGCCAGGCAATTGTATGAGAAAAACTCCACATTGTAGGTGTTTTGCAGCCCGTTAGCAACCAAGTTGGCTTTGATACTGGTGATCATGGGAAGAAATAACCCAATGACTCCGGAAGTATCCCTTGTCCTGTCCGCATAAGCTAACATGCCTGTCCCATTCGCATTGTTGGTCATCTCAGCCTGTTGGCCCATAGCGTCTGAGGCAATTTCTGTCGCCAGGCCCATACCGGGCCAAATCGTTACTCCCGGATACTTTTTGCTGTAAATCTGTGATTCCAAATAGCCCGGCAAAATGTAGATTGCTTTTTTGGCCGTGGCTGCTTGAACAGGTGCAGCCGCAGGAACCAAAGAAAATCCCATAACAACAAGCAGTGAGAATGTTAAAATTTTCACAAGAATACTTCTTTTATTCATATTTTTTTCCTCTCTATCTACGATTTAAGTAAAGCAAAGTCGGGCTGACAATCGCAATAGTGATTCTTAACCCCATGATCCTATCGCCCCTTTAATACTCTCGGAGTTGCCCTCTGATAACCTTTTTTTCATCCCCTTTCTTTTTATTATCAACTCCAAATGCAAACATCCCAAAAGAGCTCTCATGTGATACTATTATACCATATTATCCTCGAATAATCAAGCCAATCCGCCATTCAAAATAATCGTCCAGGATGATTTCAGAGGCAATTTCCGCACTTTAATTATTTTTTTTCAGTCCAAAAGTGGTGATTGACGCCGGCGGGTATGTTACATTGCCTGATTTATTGTCGGTGCTTCGCAATGGTGTCAGAATGCCTTGTAGTGAGTTTGCTGCCTGTGGACGTCGTTCTCTCTCTAATGCGGGCTTTGCCCGCAAGTATCCAGTATTCAGGATTCAGGATTCAGAATGTAGATTTTCTTGTTTTTTATTTATGTTGTTGCAACCTAAGCGACTAACGCCAATCAGCAACAAAGGCTCCCAAAAGCCGGAAGCCGTCAAAAACTACAGAGGACAGGGGTATCATGATACCTTATCCGTCAGTCTTGGGACGTTTTGGGCGACTGGTTGCCGCCCTTATTCGCTGTATCGCGGGTCTTCTCGCATCATCCGCAACACCTCAGCCCAGTCCCCTAAGATTACAGGTATATACTCTTTGTCAGGAATCTGGACTCTTTCCGAATTTGGAAATTCGTTCATTGCTTGCTTGCAATAACGATAAAACATATTAAAGCATTCTTCATCGGCATTGACTAAAGAAATAAACTGCTGAAAATCATCAAGTGACTCGTAAATCTCCTTTACGCATCTTTGTTCACAATCCTGAAAAAGACTTCTCGTCTCTTCAACAATGGGGCGGGGCGGTTTACCATTGTTTATCATTCCCTTTGGGGCAATTCACACCTCCTCTATCTTAACGAAGATGGTTGCTCCAAAGTATATCAAATAATCTTGTGTGGATTCCTTTTGATGAATCCGCAAACATTTATCCTTAGAACGCATAGACTCAACATTTTTCAGCGTTGTTTCGAATACTACGTGTTCCCCAACACTTATGCCGATACTACATTCCATTTCATAGATAGACATACTCAATGTAAGTCGAATGCCATTATTATCATTTTTACCGTAAATGAACATGCCGGCTTCTTTTTGCAGTATTGGCGTTGGCTCGCTTTCAAATAGTTCAATCAATTCATATTCATCATATTCTATATACATGTCGCACCTCTCCTCCTATTTGGGAATAACTGTTATTACATCACCGCTGGCGTTAACGATTACTTCGAAATCTGGTGTTGTATGAACGAATGTATCCGGATATTTCCCCGGAACGCCAAGAGTATTTTTTATAGCATCTTCTACTACCATAGATGGTACATCGCGCGGGTCAATCTGTTTATTAATAAAATCACTGTAATCCTTTGTGCCAGGTTTATGACCAGCGGCTTCGGCTCGATCTATTGCTCGCGTATGCAGTCTTGCCCTTACTTCCGGCGTATTGGGAGCCATTCTTTCCAAGGCATGTTCGGAATATTTTCTCCCATTAATAATTCCGCCGCCTCTTGGCATACCCATCTCCATGCCTTCTGCACCCTGGACGATCGGTCGTAGACCCTCGCCTGTCCGCCCTGCGGATTTAGCGATATCATCGACAGCCCTAATGCCCATGCCTAGCGGCCCTGTTGCCGCATCAAGTTCCTTAATCATACCAGGTCTATCAATTACCTTCAACTTGCCCAATGACGTTGTCCTGACGACTGGCATCCCATTCTCGACGAACTTCTCATACCTGGCGATTTGACTGACTT